>Ga0210059_1013117_pt1 | contig 12436 bp, 9 predicted proteins | sample Ectturendosymbi2_FD_188042 | JGI IMG/M metagenome (GOLD analysis project Ga0210059, IMG submission 188042) | Ecteinascidia turbinata endosymbiont from Florida, USA - Sample 2 (SPAdes) (version 2) | ecosystem: Host-associated > Tunicates > Ascidians > Unclassified | place: Key West, Florida...
AGGGTGGCTTTGGTGGGCTTAGCCCCCCAAACAAAGCTCCAAGCGGGGGTCCAAACATGAAATGGCCGGGCACAAATGCCCTGCCCCCGCTGGCGACGGTCCTGGAGGTACATTGTACCTGGGTCCGGCAGGTACGGGGTCCCGGGAAAGTTAAAGTAAGCGTGATCAGTTTTTCTGTATTCAAGCCTAATATTATTAATGTATGCCAGCTACCAGTATAACAATTAATCTATTTGTGAATCTTAGCAAGACAGATGATTCCGATACAAACAAGCTATAAAAGTTTCGACGAGTGCTAAAGAAATAAGTGTCGGTCTTCATGCCCCCTGGTAAAATTTCTCTTGGAGACCCTGCATGTGCATATCATCAACGTCGCCCATTCGTTCTTTGATTTCGCACCTCCTTCAGAGCGTCTGTCATTTGATTTAAGCCCGTTCTGACACCATCAAGCTGTGACAGAACGGCTGCTTTCAAACGAGCTTCGACTGACGCCTGAAAGAAGCAAAAGTACGAGTTTACGTAAGCAACTATACAGTCCCGACAAGTGATGTGATAGGTCAAGGAACTAGACATGTCAACCGCGCCGCGACCGCGTTCCGCGCGGTGCGGTTTTGGACAATTTTGCCGCGTACTGTACCAGCCGCGCTGCGTGACTTTTAAAAGTGCTTAGCCGCGCCCGTGCCGCGTGGACGTTCACCTAATGATGAATTTTTGCAAAACAAAGAGACTTTTCAAAAGTTATTGCCTTAGATAACAACAGTTGTTTTTCTTGTTTATCCTACAGCTTTTACCTGCGTGTTAGCGATGCATCTGGGCGAAGATTCGTAGGTAGAATATTGCTGAAAACTAGGTCAGTTTTCCTGAAGGTGGCGTGCTGCAGTCACTGTTCTGATGCTCTGGCATGCGAATTGCCAATCCAGAACTCTAGACAGCTAACTGGTAGGCATCTAACTACGAAAATGCTTTCAGGGTTGCAAGTTTTAGGTTCAGGGCTGCAAGTTAAAAGGTTTGTTAACTGTCCATTCTTCTGTATAATGTGAACATTGTATTAGTATACTATATAATGCTGCTTTGACTGTATGGCAAAACCGCACTGAATGTATGTCATCTCTCCATTGAAAATTAATGCAAAATTCAGGGTGAATGAGGCTTAAGTTAACACACCGTGACCTTGCCATGCTGACTAGATATGCGATCGTTGGTGAAACATATAATGCATCACATAACCAATGCTCAATTGCAACAGGTACGGAACACACATAAAGTTTATAAAACTGTATAAAACTTTGACACAATGCAAGCAGGGGATGTATGCTGGTGGAAACAGTGCTTTAAAGGGATTTTTGCGTGTGTGTCAGTTAGTGCAAATGCAAAAACAAATATCTTATTTTGATAAATTGTAACAGAAAGCTTGTTATGACTTTGCACACAGTAGCAAAGAGTGGCGTGACAATTTAAAAGAATGAAAAAGATTTTGTAGATTTATAGTTAGTGCCTGTTTTTCTTCATGAGGCAAATGATGTATGCCTAGGCTATATATGTGGTGTCTGTGCTATAAATTTTCCTATAGTTGAAGACCATTGGTTGATGTGGCCACATGACAAATAGGATATGCAAAGAGACAACGGGTTAGGGTTTAAGAATACGGTATAAGGATTTGAGCAGTGTTTCTTAACCTTTTTCTACCTCAGCACCCTTTTTGGTCACGCCTAAGCAGTCCAGCAACCCTACCATTGGCTAACACCTGGTTGCTGTAAGGATAAAGACAAACGTATTCCTTTTACCTTTCACCGCCACATACGTAACCTTCCCGGCACCCCCTGAAATTGATTTCAGCACCCCAGGTGAAGAAACCCTGATTTAGAGGTTCAGGTCAGGTTTTAGCGATAGGGTTTATGGTTAAGGTTTAGCCTACATTTCATGCAACACAGACAAGAAGGTGCTAACAATTTGCCAGCACTAAAAACATAACAAAACTCGTCCATTGGTCTCTGACGTCGCATGTTTCGAACTTGTCATGAAATGTGACCACTTCAACTGATCAAGGCAAAATAGCTCCAGCAGTGCTATTAATGAGGCAAAATAAACACTATGCCGCAAAATAGACACTGCCAAATTTATTGGCAAATCTTACACGCAGAGAAAAATGTTATGAGAAGCACAGTGCTTCAGGTGAGGGGGCACAAATCGCCATTGCTATTAGGGGATGAAACTTTGGGATTGCGGTGCAACGCGGACGCGGACAGGGTAATGTACAACAAATGCGGACGCGGTGCGGACGGAAGCTGCTGATGCGGTGCGGACAGCGGGCACAAATTTTCTGTTCGCACCATCTGTACAGGGAAGCACACAGGCGCGTAGCCGGGGGGGGGCAATGGGGGGAATTGCCCCCCCAATTCCGAAAGTAGCGCTAGTAGTTTTCAGGTTAATCAAGCTTTTGATGTGTAAGCCAAAGAAATGCGTCAGTGCAAATCAACGAAACTGCCATAAAACAACTATTCTACTTCAACTTTTAGTCGAACCTGATCAAAGCAGTATGGCTTATCAATTCCCCGTGATTAATCAAACATTGTGTGTAGTGTAAATGCTGGAGAATTCATGCCATGCCTGGCCTTCACCTGAGGCTTAACTCCGTGTGGAAGTGGTAATAATGAAATACAGACTTTTATCTACGCGCTTGTAATCACAAACCGAAAGTAAAACAAGGTTAGCCTAACGCTTTTCGCAGCTGTTTCTGGCGCACCAGTTGCTGTATCCCATCCGATGGTGATGCAAATTTCATTTCAAGACCATCGCAAAAATTCTTCGCTGAAAACTCTGACATGCTGAAAATGCTGTATATTTTTCCCTTAACTGCAGCATCAGCCGTAGCTTTAAATGAACATCGTAGATTTTTCTGCAGTTTTATAACTAAATGCATGAATATGGTGGTGATACTTTGTATGCCTTGAAGCTCAAGCCTTGGCTAAGAAGCAATTCAGTTTCAAGGTCTTTTTTACTAAGCAATTAGGCCATGGACACTGTTTAGCAACAACAGCGATTATTTTAAATACTTAGTTGTGATGGCATATAGACCTACTGACATACTGTCACTGTTCAATCACAAATATGTGGAGCATTAACGGTTTCATCAATGATCTCCCATTACCTTGCCGGCGAGTAAAAAACAGTTTTGTCAAGTAATCAGAATCCGATCTGTACACAGTCTGAAAGTGTTTCAACATTCACCTGATGCTAATTACCACCCTATCCTACAGCAAATTTCAAAGCATTCAGCTGTAACGCGAAGAGTCAGCAGCAAAATCTAACGAAAATAGAAAGATGCTTTTTATTTTGTGAGTGTTAAGGCCATTGACACTGCCATTTACTTACAGATAGCTTGGAATCTGTTTTCTCGATAAAGCGCATGTGACCAATAAGTAACTAAATTGAATTTTTCCGGGTCGATTGGATTTCTTTAGTTAAACACTAATGGATTTAAAGAAAGACTTCAACCGCTTACTTCCCAAACTTTTTTGAGCGCGACCCAAATCTGAGTTTGGTGAACACCTGGCGACCCATACCTCAAACAACGTATGAAAAAATACTGGAAGTGTGGTTGATTTTTGCAGCATGTTGCTAAGTTCGTTTTTAATGTCAGTAATCTACTCTTTTCTCAAGTATCTATGCTACAGGCAGACAAGCAGGGGTAAAGTTGAAAATTTATAACTCCGGTTTGGATCGCCTCTGCGCGACCCATTTTTTGACCCTTCCCCACCCTTCTTTGGGTTCTGATTCGTACTTTGGAAACCACTGGGCTAGATCAACTAACCAACCGTTGTGTTAAGCTGCGGCGACAAGTAACTATGAAAAGTGCAATCACAATGACGGCCACGATGTCTCCTTGCTCAACTGCAATATTGGCTGAAAAAAGCATACTGTTACGAGTATAGCATCAAGATCTTCACTAACGCTTTCGCAAGAAAGTTTTACGATAAAATGGTGGCTTTCATTCGAAGTAGAAACTTGGAAATTTACTAAAAATAAACTTGTAAAACTTGTCAATTCAAGGAAAACAGACTTTCTATTTGCCGGCTTAAATCTGAATAGAATTATTCAGAAAAAAAAGCGCCAGAAAAAGGCACATTTTTGTGGATGATGCTTTGAAACAAGGGCATTATGCTATATATTTAAATGTTGAGACCTGGTTGTTGTTTCCCACCCCTATCAAAATTTCTGGCTACGCGCCTGGAACCACACCGTGGCGTGTTTCTGGAAAAATAGACGCTCTTTTTCTAGGATTTCAACTCATTTCGGCTAATTAGTTTTTCCAAAGCTTTCTCTTAAAATTTCAACCAACTATACAAGCTTGAGGCAAAAGGAAACGAGCATTTGAGATTAGCAGTGTTCGTACAACCATCAAGAGCAACGCGTTTCAATTCGCTTTCCTTATAGTATAAATGCCTTTGTCGCTTAGTCAATCAAAAAAATGAAAAAGACTGCATATAGCCTTTCCCGAGCAACTCTGCGACGAAGCTGCTCAAGTTGATCCAAGTGTTCAGGCCTTTGTAACAGGCTTGCCACCTTCTTTATGACTCTTTCATGAGCCTCCTGCTCGGCCTTAGTCAGCTGCACCTCATCCATGGCTTCACCCAAATTACCAGGTGGAGAGCATGTGGTAGCGACTTTTAAACATGGGCAAGACTGCTTGTAGGGATTGTTAGTTTCGTGACAGTGATGAAAGTGCTCTTTATGGCAAGTCAAAACGCACGCTTGGGAAGATTAGCCTCCTAAAAACAGTTTGTCAAAATTGACAACATGCAGGTTAAAAAGCAGCATGATTGGAAACGAAAAAATATGTCATTTGAACATTGAACCAGGATTAAAGAACTGAGAACCAGCACTGAAAAGATTTAAACTGAAAAACTGTTTTCTAGTTAAACAAACACAGAAAGCTTCCAGATTGCTTTGTAGTAAAAGTCTGGCCAATGCTGAACACAGTGGAAACAATTACCGCCTATTCTTCAAAAATGAACACGTGACTTTGCAAAATAACATTCACGAAATTGCAATTCCTGACTAAATACGCAGCCTATACTTAACCAAAAATCTTACATGAAGCTTCAAAGCACTGCTGTTGACGCTACAGTACAAATAATAGAAACAACATCCCCAAAACAAGGAATTTTATGAAGCATACCAAAGCGCCTTTGACAAACATGCAAGCTATTTTGTTCACTGAATGTGATGATCAAATTATCAATAAATTTTGTTGAAAACACAGAATGAATTCAGGTTGTTAGTACCACAACTTCATCTTAACTTCTTTAACAAATTTGGTAACTAGCTGCACCAATTAAACAAAAAATGACAAAAACAGCAGTAAGTCCGCCACAAACTTTAAACTTTTGTTGTACTGCATACTGTGACGCTTTTGTTGCTCGCGGCCGCCTTCATTGATTGAATCCGTTTCGTTGATTTGGCTTGCCTCGTCGCATTGCATCGCCTTTCTGCGCATTCGTATCGAATTTATGTACCGGTGTCAGATCGCGCTTAGTTACCGACCACTGGTGATTTTTCACTAGATCTAGAGATTTTCACTGCAATTAGTGCCGGATTAAGGCAGCGCGGGGCCCTAAGTGAAAAATGCACTTGAACAAGTGTTGAATCATAAATTCAGAGGGCATCCATGTGACCATCACAAGGCACTGAATTTCGTAAGTACGAAAACCTGGTCATAAATACAAACTGGTGGACATTGTGGTCTACATAACTTTTTGTTTACAAAAAACGTATATGCCAATCTTTTTACCATGAAGGAATACATTACTGTGCAGCTCAAAAGTACAGTACAGAAACAGTAGCCTAATTACTGCTACCAGACTCATCAACACATTTGATCATTTCTACAGTGTAGTCTAAGAAACGTCGAAGTCTATTTCGAAAGCAGCAAACCTACTGTTAAGATTGCATTTTCTAGATTTTGTCATAGCGAGTTTGTTTATGATACTGGTAGTGTCCATTTCACATAGAACTTCATCCTCTATAATACTCTTTAGAATCAGGTTGTTCGGCTTGTTCTGTCTAATGGTGCTCCTTTAATCTGTCATTCTACCATCTTAAAATTTAGAAAACGACCGTTCCCAACTGCAATTGGTCACCATGAGGGTTAAATAAATACGCATAGCATTTTCCACATTTGCAAAAGAAGACTTCAAGTATGCTAACCAATGGCTAGTGAATACATGCCAAATCCAGGGCTCCCAATGAGATTTTTTGAAAAACTCCATATAGACACACCACAAAACACAAATTTGAGCATCATCCCAGGTAGACACAAAAGTGAATCTTTCTACCATATCTGCGCATCCGTAAGTCACAAAATGTGCTAGCGATTATATGCTAATAAACTTTTGTGTCAGTCGTAATTATTATATCGCAGTAACATGGACTTGTTTGCATTTCTGGCGGTGATCTGGCAGAATTTACAATAATGAAGTCTTCATTCCCAGTGTCCTTCTACAGCTAACCTTAGAGATCTGGATCTTTCCAACACTCTGCCTGAAAATTGCTGTGTAATACTTATTCCTTTTATTCAGGCTTGCTTCATTAGTACCTCTGTCACTTGAACTCATTGCACTTAGCTAATATTTACAGTTTATACGGTGCCAGCTGCTCGTTCAACAGTTATGCTGAAGACTTAGGCACCTTGATAACGGAAGAAAAAGAAAGATGAGACTAGAATTGAAAGTACCAAAAAGGTAACGAAACTTATAGAACAGGTCAATGTGATGTAATATTTTTTCAAAGCCATTGATAACAATGCAATCAACGAATATCTGGAAATTGCTGCAATTTCGCCTCGTTGCTGAGTGGTCCCATATGTTTGCACATAACTGTAAAATACTTTAATTTTCAAATCACAGTAGTCTAATGTGAAAGCATTTAATTGAAAACTTTCGCCTAATTGCTTATGGCAAATTTAGAAAAATTGTGACATCTTGGACTGAAAAAATTCTACACATGTAGCTTAATCAGGGGTGGATATTAGAGGAAGCGAACGAGGCGGTCATCTAGAGACCCCTTTTGAGAGTTTCGCGCTTAGTTTTTACATTGTTTTGTTAAAAAGCTTACTGATCACTCGGAAGCTACATTTCATATGCTCTGAAGCAAGTCGTATGTTGCCAAAACAAAGCAAAAATTATGTACAAAATGACAGAAGGGCCCCTAAACAACTTTATTGCGGAGAACAAATTAAAATCAAATGACTTCAACCAGTTTACAATGTGAAATGGACTTTCACGCATAAGTAAAGCCCCAGGCAAAATGAAAAGTTTAACTTGCTTTCAGCGAATAAAGTTTCTCAATAACACGTGTAAAATATAGGTCCCTCTTTCTGAGTTTGCCTCGGACACCTAAATTCTAATGTCCACCTTTGCATATAATAAGGAACAAACTTAACACAAAGGACCGCGGGGCCCGTAGCAATTGCTACTATTGTTAATCCGGCAATGACTGCAATCTAGCGATTTTTTGCAAAGATAGGTTTTCTTTTTTCTAGCTCTTCAACATTTCAGCCCTTTTTAAAAATTTCAATCCGTAAACAACTATGTGAATTGTTGTTTGAAGATTTGCGCCAACAGAACGAACAAGCGTTTCTAATTTGAGTTTCTCATTTTTTTCACTTCCGTGCTGTTCATTGCTACATTCATCAAGAAGGCCCCATGGAAGATCAAAGCTGCGTTATAAAGACCAACTAAAATACTCCCTGAAACAAGCTGGCATAAAGCCAGTCTTGGGAACAGCTTGCCAAAGACAGAGCAGTATGGAAAAGAAAACCCAGGGACGATGTAGAGTCATTCGAGACAGCCAGAAAACAACAGGATGAAGACAGACGCAAACGAAGATATGAAAAACTGAATCAACCACGTCTCCCTCCCTCTATTTGTACCATGCAACCACTGCCCACGCCTATTCCATAACAGGCTGGGCCTTCAAAGTCACATTCGCCATCGCCATCAACCACAGATGGCAAAGTCCAAACAGCAGACGAATCCCGTGCTCGGACACGAGCGGGAACCGACGATTACTGCATTATTGGCCATGACAGTACACTTCAGTGGAAATAATTAAATGGTACTTGGTAGGTTGATCACCCTAAAATACTCCGCGAGTGGTGTCGTACTCAGCTCTTAGAAAATGCTGACGAGTGATGGTATGCTTTTTTTCCAGGCTTCAGCATGATGTTTTAACAAACTTGCAAAGGACGTAAAGGTTTTTGGGCAATAAAGTAAATAACTGAATCAATTCAAGCGAAACTGCGAATTTCAAAGCAAAAGTTTCAAATCTAGTGATTTTTTTTCAGATCCAGTGAACATATTTCGTGAATCTAATGATTTTTGCAAAGAAGTCTGTGGCAGCACTGTTACTGACCAGGCAGCTGGGGTATTTATTGTCTAAATTGCAGATGTTTCTTAGTTGAATAAAGCCTAGCGAAAACCTGATTTCGCTGATAGGTATCGTCATTACACATGCCAAAGTGGAATACCTGTGCACTGACAAGTTGACAACACATAGTCTAACACACAGGCTCAATTGCTGTATTAGTAGCAGGCCGCTGATAGCAAGTAACATTTAAACTGCCCTCGCCACACGGCACAGTTCCACCAAGGTTTTATGTCATATGAAACAGCTTTATGTGCACTACTAGTAACAAAATGCATTTAAACGATGGCTGGTATGGTAGTCAGCAGAATTCTACTGGTAACACCAGGGCTGGTACGGTAATCAGCACAAGTGTACCAGTAACTGCACAAAACGAAAAGCAATATAACCGTATACTTGCTCATGGCATGAAGTTAAACAAACGAAAAGAACACCAACGAAAAACAATCTACCCATATGCTTTTTCATAGCATAAAATCTAGCAAATGAAAAGAACACAAACAAAATCTTTGTATTTCAATAAATGTATTCAAACTGGTTCAAGGCTCAATAAAAGTACTTTTGAATTTTCTACAAGTTTGTTTTAATCTTCATCCGGATATAAAGACTTTTCCATTGCTTCAGTCATTTTAGTGTTGTTGTTAGTTTCTACTGATTGCAGCGTATCTATGTAAGATTTGGGAAGCTTGTTTCTTATTGCTCCTTGAATACCAACTTTCACATATTGAGGTGATGGCAAAGCAATGTCTGCATCAGAACTTGGACGACTAAAAAGGAGGCATTCCAGCTTTTTACCATCTGGTGTCACAACCTTGCATTGAGGCACATTAAAGTCAATATTGTTTCCTTTTTCTGATTCTTTCAATCCAGACATATCACTCTCATTGATCTCCCACACAACACCCCACACCAAGTCACCTTTGGATGGCACTGCATTTCCACACGCTCCAGCCCAATCGCCTTTGTGACCTACAAAAACAAGCTTGTGGTCTTCCAACTTTGCAATCGATTTTACTTTAGCCGAAGGACAAGACAGCAACATTCTTTTTTCAGACATATTGCTCATATAACCAAAATACAAACTTTTTGACATGCTGATTTACGTACGATTAACTTCAGCTACAATATATTTCTGTCATGATGCAAAATCAATAAGTTACCAATTTGTTGTCTATGATAACAAAGAGTCAGTTTGGAGAATTTTGTTTCCTGCATTCAGATACACTAAATGCAAATTGTTTCACTAAGATGATTGAAGAGATCTACAGCTCTTTTTCCTCTTTTGTTTATCACTTGGGATATGCATCAGCATAACCAACACACAATTCAGCACAAATTCAAATGTGATCTTTTCTAGAAAAACTTTTATCTTCTTCACACTGTTAAAACACCGTGAGATAAAAAGAATGCTGCCATAACAGTTGCTTGAATAGCAAACGGCAGATGTCCTACATCCTATACTATCCAACTCAAATGGTGCCCAGGCAAAAACATTTGAGTGTGGTAGAAAATTTATACATGCTATTTTCATATTTTGTAAAAAAAGTCTAGCAAAAAACTTAATTTTTTGGTTTGAATTACATTTAAAGACAAAAAATAAGGCAGCATTAATGTCCTGCAGCACACATTTATGTTCATTGACAGAAAACGATTAAAAGAGTAAAAATACAAGAAATCAATTTATTGAAAATTCATTTGCATAAAAATTTTTGGCAAAATTTCACGCTTACTATTCACACCTAAATATTCTCTCGAGAGAGCCTCAATATTATCAGCCCTAGGTCTCAAAATACCTTTCTGTTTCCAGTCACTTGTAATAGTTCTGATGGCTCTAAAGCAAGGTAGGACCTAGTCATGGGAGATTTCTTTATAATTCAACCCAAATTTCTGAAATTTGGAACCATATGGTTTAGGAATTCATTTCTTTTTACGTATGTTTGCAGCTACAAGTTTTTAGGAATATTGACACAAATTTTTGCAAAAATTGATCGAGCAGTTTTTGATTTATCACTGCTTTTGTATTTTTACCACTAGATGGCATTCACACTGATAAGCAACACAAAAATGACTATAACTCTAGATCTGCTACTCCAATCCTAATGAAATTGGTGTCTATACCCATGTTTTTTAGGATGGGCTTTCTAAATATGCAGTTTAAATTTACCTAAAACCAAAACTGTTAATGATATTTGCGTTTTTGCCCCCCCAAAACCAGAAATTACACAAACTCAGTTTATTCTGACTGACTTCATAAGTGAAGTAGTTTTGGGGTCATTTTGGGTCATGTTGCCTGGCCAAGAGCCCAACCGCTAGGCCAAAGTGTTTCGCTGAAGTTTTCATTGGAAACTAGGCTCGAGTCTGAGTCTTTTGAGCCTTTGATCGACTTTCCAGCATTTCTGGTTCAAAAGTTATTATCTAATTAGTCAAATATTTTTACTAACTTACATCACAACTTTTGAACCCGAAACCCCAGCAGGTTATCCAAAGTATCAAAGACTCGGATTGTAGCCTAGTTTCCAGTAAAAACTTCAGCGAAATACTACCACCTAACGGTTGGCGCCCAGGGCCAGGCAAAGTGGGCCAAGGTGGCCTAAAAGTCCTCCACTTATGACGTCACTCACAAAGAACCCGCAACCCCCAAGCAAAAAAATGTTTTTTGAGTGCAGACTAGAAGACTTGCCGCGTCTTTTGAGACTTTAACTGGGTCTGTAGAGCATCCCGGACCAGAGAAATTCCCACGCAAAATCACATGCATTTAGGCGGTTTTTTTCTCGAAAATCCTCGAAACCTAGCGGATGCCAAAGAGTTGAAGTGCAGATGTTCCTCAAGAAACACTAAAAGGCAACCCATATGCAAGTAATCAAAGGCAGTTTCTATCATATTACAGGTATTAATGAAGTCATTAGCTAGCAATTCACAAGACTGTTAAGTAACAGATAGAATGTGAATGTCACTTGTGATGTCATAAAGCAGACAAAGGAAATTTGTTTAGAGCCAAGTCTTCTGCATTTATTTGTGATTTTTTTGAGAAGTTCATAAATGTTAGTCTTGAGAATAATGTTTGGAAACACAGCCATGTTTTCTATCTAAAGCAACAAATTTTAACAAATTTTTTACGGCATCTATCCCAAATTAGGCAAGCAATGTAGGGGGTCAAAAATGCAAATATCATGAAAAGTATTGGATTTAAACAAATTTAAACTGCATATTCAGAGAGCCCATCCTAGAAAACATGGGTCTTTTGATACTTTGGATGACCTGCTGGGGTTTCAGGTTCAAAAGTTGTGATATAAGTTAGTAAAAATATTTGACTAATTAGTTAATTAGATAATTAATTAATTTGTTTATTTTAAATCATAAGTTTTGAATCTGAAATGCTAGAAAGTAGATCAAAGGCTCAAAAGACTCGGACTCGAGCCTAGTTTCCAATGAAAACTTCAGCAAAACACTTTGGCCTAGCGGTTGGGCCCTAGGCCAGGTAACATGAGCCAAAATGACCCTAAAACTACTTCACTTATGACGTCAGTCACAAAAAATCTGCAACCCCCAACCAAAATATTTTTTTGCGAGTGCAATCTACTAGACTGGCCAATCCGTTTGAGCTCTTGAACAGCTCTCTAGCGCAATTGGTGGAGGAGCCAGGGCGTTGGTAAGGCAACCGAAAACTGCTGTTTTTTAGGCCAAAATCCAAGTACGAATATGCCGTAGGCCGGCTCTCAAGGAGATAACTGCATTTGAACAATGGGAAAAAGAGGCTCGCAGCTTGTTTGCTGCACAATATTGATATCGCAGTTGTCTCTGAATGTCTTTGTCATCTGAGAGCCAGCTCAGTATCCAATAAAATCCCCAGATATTTGTATTGGTCAACAGAATTTACGTATTGACAACCCAATTTCAAGACTGGAGTGGCTGTGCTTCTTGCACTTTTAGCCTTAAACGTCATACAAACAGTTTTGTTGCAGTTGAAAATAATCCCATGCGATTCTGCATACGCCTGGCACACATCTAGTAT
>Ga0210059_1013118_pt1 | contig 12434 bp, 10 predicted proteins | sample Ectturendosymbi2_FD_188042 | JGI IMG/M metagenome (GOLD analysis project Ga0210059, IMG submission 188042) | Ecteinascidia turbinata endosymbiont from Florida, USA - Sample 2 (SPAdes) (version 2) | ecosystem: Host-associated > Tunicates > Ascidians > Unclassified | place: Key West, Florida...
TTCCGGCAGCTTTTTGAAAATGGACCTGGCATTCCAGTGCAAAATTGTAATAGCCATTATTTGGCAAATAATTTAATCTGCTCAGCATCCAGTGGGAGACCAATTCTACCACCAGCAGCCCCTGTTATGATTTTAAATACGTCTATAGATTCGTTCCGGTCTTTGGCCACGATGGTTTGCTGGATGACTTCTGCAAGAAAGGCCAGAAAATGGATGGGATTATGGAACATGTTGAAACTACCGACTTCTTCAGTGACGATTATTTCTTCACCAGTAGAATCAACTGCGTTTGAATTCCTAAGTGAGGACATAAGTTACGAGGAGAGCGATCTACGTTTGGTAACTGAGGAAATTCGCTACGTGATGACAGATTTGAGGAGGAAAGACCTTGTGCTGAGTTGCGGTGCATTTTAACAGCCTCTGCATAGGAAACGTTCCTCGACGATTTGATTTTTAAAACTTGTTCCTCTTTTTTTGTATCGTGGACAACTTCTATCATTTGCAGCGTGTTTGCCGTGGCAGTTTGCACAGTTTAGCGCCGTTGACGGGCATGCAGTCCAGCTATGCTGTTCACCACATTTGGAACAGCGTTCCTTACCCTTACAATGGTTTGCCACGTGGCCGAATCGATTGCACTTGAAACACCGCAGGGGTTTGGGGACATACGGCCTGATTTTGAAATTTAAATAACCTATCCTGACCTCCGACGGAAGGTCTGACTGGAAATAGAGAAGAACCGTTGTGGAATCGAGCAATTCCAATTCACCAACAGGTTTGGACTGGAACCTCATTACGAATTTCACTTGCGGTTTCAAATAGTCCAGAATCTCAGCTGCCTTGAGGTCTAGGGGAACATTATATATCACCCCTTTGGGGTCTACTGGTTGGCGTAATGTGGTCTGTATGGGGGTTGAGATTTTACCATCTGTCAGCTGACTGCAGCTCATCAACGTTTTGACTTGTTGCGGATTGGTGCAAGTGACCACCAGATTGCCATTTTGGAGTGGAACGCATGACTCGTACGCACCAATGCACTTTTTTAGACAGTTGTCTATATAAATCGGGTTAAATGACTTTAGCTGACGTTCAGTCTGACTTTGCAGAACTACAGGCAGTACCTCACCCGCATTATTCGACTTGCACGAACTTTCACCAGTGTCGTCACTACTTGACGCGGCCCCTGTTTTTCGTTTTCGCTGTACCTTCTGTGGACGTTTTCGATAATAATTGGATGATTCTAGCGAATCCTCGTCCATATTGAGGTGTTCGGCACACCTACGAACCCCAGCTGGAGTAATGCTGGATTTATTTGAAAAACGATAAGCTAGACTAAAAAGGAAATGGACCTAACCCTATGACCCTAATACCAGACACAAAAGATACAACACCACAAACTCTGCAAAAATGGATAACCAGCAGGCAACCCTGCTGTAAACGTTAACACTCTACGCTGAAAAAACACAGCGGCAACCCGACAAAGAACTGACCACAAGCCGTCATGACTACCACCACAATGAACAAAGAACTGAACATGGCATTGTAAGCAAAGGAAGAAGGCGACGATGCTCCGCTCCCGGCATTCAAGGCAATGCGCTTGATTAACTATTTGAAGCCCATAATCTCTCATTTGCACCTACGCTACAACCAGTCACCAATCCCCTACATTATACCTCAACCACTCTCCCCGTGATTCCTACCCCTTGTGTCATGACTAACCCTGCACCCTCTCACAGACTAACATTTGCTGAGGAACGTTGGACTAATTATGATTCATCTCGGCCTGACTATGCTAATCCGGCAGCTATACCTATTCAGCATAGTTCGATGGAGCCGGAGACCACACGTGAACAAGCACCTAGCGATGCTAATCTAATGGCTGCTGAGTCGCTCAAGTGTCTAGGCTCGATAATCCAACAAGGATTCTCATTATCTAAGCGAAGCGTACCTACCTTTGACGGAAATCCGCTCGAGTATTTTGCCTTCACGATAAGCTTCCAGGAGACAATCCTTGATCAGGTGGCAAACCCAGCGTCTCAGTTACAATATTTATCGGAAATGTGTGTTGGCAAGCCCGCGAAGTGATTAAATCAAGCTCTGTGATAAGCCCCGCTTCTGCACGTCTCCGACAAGCCCTAGATCTCCTCTATGAGAATTTTGGGCAAAAACATGATGTTGTTGATGCGCACCTTAATCAATTTGCAAAGGCCCGCCTGTGAAGCCTCATCAAGAAAGTTTACGCAAGCTGGCTACCGATTTGACCAACTGTCAAATTGTAATGAAAGCGTGGGGTTTTTTATTCCTGCTCGACAGCCCACAGACTTTAGAAAGCGTCTTCAAAAGATTGCCGTTTCATTTCCAGAAGTTGTTTTGTAACAAGGTGGAAATAAACACCGACGGACACCTTGCCACTTTTGAAGAACTCACATGCTTTGTGAAACAAGCCGTTCAGCGTAGTAACACCTTTTTGGCAAAATAGTGGCGAACTCGATGGCCGCTAGAAGGCCGCGGCAAGAAAAGCAGCAAATTCCCTCAAGGGTCTTTATTTAGCCATGTTGCAGCTACCCCTGAAATTTCAAATTCTACCATTACCACAGACAGAACGGGGTGCGTAACTTGCGGTGGTAATCATCCGCTGTATAAGTGCGACAATTTCCACAAGCTACCCGTGTCCGAACGTTGGAGCCTTGTAAAAAGTCAAAGGAATTGTTTCAACTGCTTGGGGCGAGGTCACATGTTAAGGGAATGCAAAAGTCATAATAGATGCGCGACATGCAATAAGTCGCACCATAGCCTGTTGCATAATGACAACAGCTCAAACTCTAACTGCAGCAAAACACCAAGCGACCTCGAATCGGGTGCGACTACGCAATCCTCAAAGGCACAGGTCAGCTATGTGAGTCCAATAACCGTGTCATCGCAAATGAAGATGGTAAGATTGATGGTCGCTCCAGTTCGAGTGCACAGTAACGACCAAACGCATTATGTCGACACGGACGCTTTCCTCGATGGAGGTTCAAATATATCTCTCTGCACCACAAGCTTGATGCAAAGACTTGACTTGCGTGGCGTTAAAGTAACAAGGAGAACTGAGGGAGTGACTGGCTCTAAATTCCAGCAAGGCTTCGTTGTTGCTTTGAAACAAAAGGGCTTAAAAGAAACCGAACTGATTTCTGTGCCAAGTGCCCTTGCAGTGAAAGAACGTCCCAACTTTAATGCAAGTATTCCGACCAACGAAGTTGTATCTAAATATAACCATTGGACAGGACTAAACTTCCCCGAAATTCCCCAACGAAAAGTGGAAATTCTTATTGGTGCTGATGTCTGGCAGGCTCATGTAGTCTAGGAGTGCATACGAGGTGAACCAGATCAGCCGCGGGCGTTAAGAACTGGCGTAGGGTGGGCATTATTTGGGCCTGATCCCAGAACGCATGGCTCAGAAAAGCATGTTGTGAAATGCGTACAAGGTACCAATGATGTGCTGCATGAACAAAGGAAAAGAATGTTTAAATATGAATTCTCTGATAACAGTCAAACGTATAATGCGCCATGTTCTGTTGAGGGGAAGAAGAGGATAGTTGGCTGCTTTGAGTCTCACAAAGACAAAAGAAGGGACTTGTTAACCGTTGGGTGCGCTCGCCAAGAACCAGCAGGTTGCAAGCCACACCCTGTGCGTTTGATTGGAGGTAGATCCTCACCAACATGTGCGAGCTACGCATTGCGAAAGGTAGCTGATGAAATTGAAACTCCTGCTAACTCCGAAACTGTGCTGATTGTGAAGAAGAGTTTTGATGTTGATCACTGTTTGAATCCAGATAACAGCGTTGATGAAGCTGCACAAACTCCAAACGAGCTTCATTGTTTCTGTTACCCTAGTATCTCTGTCTTGTTTGTGTGTTTGCAATACACTGTTCCCTTGTGTTTGAAAGACCTCGTGTGGCATGCAGGCTTGAGTTCTGTGCTGTGACGATTGCATTTAAAGTGTCACGACTTGTGGCGAGACTTGTAACGAAGGAACTAGAGTTAAGGACACCATGGGAAATCATGGCAATGTCCTTAAAAGATTGTACACTACCTATGCACTACCTACACTGTTGCAACAGCGACGAATTACTTACGACCTTCTCGCGACTTGCGAGTGGGAGACGCTATTTTGATGTCGTACTCTTACATCGACGAGGGCTGCAAACGTGGCAGCTGTCGTTACAGAGACTTTCCCTGACAGTGATGACATTGTTTGGAGCGTTCGAGTGAAGATGGCGGCATCATCTTATGTACCAGAAGTAACGAAAATTGTCTTCTTGAAGCCAGCGACTGACGGCGATATTGTTCGTTTGTTTTGTCGTCATGCATCGTGTTGTCGTTTCTATCTGTAACGACGTCCTTGTTACTTATTGAGGGCGTCGGACCTCTTTGACGTAAAGCAAAAAAGTTGATTTTCCGCTAGGAAAATTTGCCGAATCTTAATGTGAACTATGCGTTCGACCTTTGTTCCTTTATTGACTGGCGAACGATCTAACAATCTTGCTGTGCGCCTACTATTGTGGGTCCTCCTTCGCTGTTGAAGCTGAGCGTTTTGCAGCTTACTCTATTAGGTTTCATGAAACGTCGGTGACCCAAAAAATTGACAAAGCCTTTTGTGCAGTCGTAACTGCAGGTGCTTGTCTGCTCGTTTAGCAAGTGTCGTTCGCTCACGTTTTCGTGTTTGCAGTTGCTGTACGCACTGCCCGCTCACGTTTTCGTGGTCGCAAGTGTTGTATACACTTCCCGCTCGTGTTTTCATGCACGCAAGTTGTATACACTTTACCTGCTCGTGTTCGCGTTTCGTAGTTGCTCGCCCTTTTTATTTGAAAATGACTTCATTTATTGATTTCGTCATTTTGGGGCCGGTATGTTACGGTCGATCAATTACTCACCCGCTCAAACCACGGCACTTAATCAGTAATGAAGCGCATTCCCTGGAATGCCGGAAGCGGAGCATCGCCGCCTGCTTCATTTGCTCACAACGCCATGTTCAGTTCTTTGTTCGCCTTGCAAAATAGAGCCCAAAGGGACTTCCCCGACTCCAGCAAAAGACGCGTTCAGGAACAGCGGTCCCTGCAATGCAAATGGTACTAGTCTCGTACATTGGTTTGATAATTCTCACGTCTTCAACCACAAATGCCAGGTTTCGACTCCACGCGAACAAATCGAGCGTCGCAAAGCCGCAGGGATCGCTCCCCAGGTGAGTCAAACAGCGAAGTCTCTGGACCAAAAGATCGCTTCTGGTCATGAAAAATTGCCTCCAGAATGTGGCAGAGGGCCTACAACACATATATGTGGCGCCTGTTAGCGACTACTCTCGCAGCGTCAAAAGCCTTTCACAGCCTCGGCCGCCAGAGCGGCCGGGCCCCCGTACGACGACAACGTCAGCACCACGGCACGGGGGTTTTCTCCTATTAATATCCGTTTGTGCACTGATCACTGCCAATTGAACCATCATCTGTCATGCATTGGCCTTCACCCTGACGGGCTCTGTGGCCAGTGTGAAATATCTGAAACGGTGGAACACATGATCGAAGTCTGTCCCAAATACTTGACGGCGAGAAAGCGTCTGAAACTTGCACTCAACCAAATCGGTATTTCTTTTCTTACCCCGGAAATCCTCCCGTAGCACAGCTGCTGCAAAGCTTGTAGAAACGTTGTGCGAGAGTCAGGTGTACGTCTATAAAGTCTTTTTACACGGTCCTGGCACTACAAGACCTCGAAGTCAGAAAGTGCCATAAACCCCTCTCATAATAATAATATTTGTTCGCCGTGTTAGAGTTAGGTGGCCGTTGTGCTACTTGGTCAAGTTGAAGTAACAGTGATCTTTGCAGTGAGATTAGTCAACTCAGCTGTCAGAGAATCAGCTTAGCTTGTGTTAACCTGTTTTGTTTTTCGTATTTGCTGTATCTATGTGGTTGCCAGGGACAACTCTCATTGTTGTATCTACGCAGGTAAATTAGCGTTGAACTCCCTGGTGCCGTGAATGTTTGTAAAACACTACGACCTTCTCTCTAGATACGCCACGATACTGCATGACGCCCTCGCAAGTGTAATTTGACTTTCTGTAACACTGTTACTTGATCATCGTGGATCTTTTCCTGCAATTGTATGCTGCGAAGAGTTGAATGACCGCTAGTACAAATGCACCATACTGGGTTGTTGCATTGAGAGTAGGCGGCGTGCTTTCACAAGTCATAGCAGCCAGCGGAGACTTACCTTTGAAGTTGAGCTTTACACCTAACATTGTTGTGCACCTACCATAATTATACAAACAACGGTTTGTCACTACCACCGCCTCAGTGATAATCTACCACAAGGGCAAAGGACCATCCAATGATACTATTTATGTCATCCAATGATATCAGTTTTGGCCATCGGTTCCAATGATGTCATTTTTGTACTTTTTTTACTATGAGAAAAGGAACTTTTTTTACAATGTTCCGGACTTTCATGTACCTCCTCTGGTTCGTAAGTTGTGATCAAATGAAAAATCTAAAACCGCAAAGCAGATTCAAGCGTTACACCTGCTTAGCACACGACGGACCGAGCAGCGCCAGACAAACCCGCACGCAATGGGTCACCAAGGGCAAACGCTAAAAAAACCTTGGTGGTGACAACAACTGGTGGAATCCAGAATAAGATGCAGTGTTCTAATAATAAGTCGCTAACTGTTGCAAAAGAAACATGCTAATTATCAGCATCGGGTGTCGCCATTCTTACTTTTGCAAACAGGTACAATAATAGAAAATTTGCTTTTTTGTGAAATTTGGCCGGGCGTTGAAACGCGCATTGAAAAACTACTGTAGCGCATTTCTAAATGTCGTGTCCCTGGCTTTCAAGGCCTACGACAGGGTAGTACAAGAGGTACATTTTACCCGGGTCCGGAATGGTGATAGTACCCATGCTGAGATTTTCTGTAATCAAGCCCAAAATGCTAATGCAAGTCAGTTGCTAGTATAAAAATTGACCTATTTGAAAATCATAGCATGTTAGCTCTTTTATCTATATTATGGTTACTATACAAACAAACTATACAAACTTTGTCCAGGGCCCTATAAGCTAGGGAATCCGGCATCCGTCTGTATAACCTCTGGTAAAATTTCTCTCAGAGGCCCTGCTGACTTTCCTTGCCCTTAGCTACCGCGCATGTAGCGCCTAGCACGGGTCTTCAGCACACACAAATATTTTCATTTCTTGGTTGAGCAGTTCTTTACAAAGACATTCTTCTGAAATGCAGTGAAACGTTTTCGGTAGATACGGAATGGAAGGCTTAAACATCGTATGAATCAGTTTTAAGTTGTGCTGCAGAGAGAAGCACCATCTCTGCTGTATATGTGACTTTCACAAAGACAATATAAACCAGAGGTTCTCAACCTTTTTCCCGATAAGTTCCCCCGAGTCGTAAAACAATCAACCCGATCCCCCGGTAAGCTGACAAAATCTACGCGGAGATTTCAATCGGCACGCATTTTCCTCTAGTATAGGACATTAAGAAATAGCAATACATGAAAACTCAACTGCCATCCAAGTACCCCTGGAAATCTGCCAGTGAAACCCTGGGGGCTCGCGAACGCCAGGTTGAGAACCACTGATAAAAACGAAGAACAGTTGCCCAGCGAAGTCCAACAATTTTTGGCAAGCAACGATTCAAACAGTCCCACTCCAAAGTAAAACGCTATTTTGAAACTGATTGCCGAACTTTAGCTAATTATGTCCGGGTTTAACGTGTTTGCTGCGCATGTAGTTCGCATGCCCTGCTGTACTACCTGTGAGGTAGAACGCACCTGTTGTGTACTGAGGTAGAACGCACCTGTTGTGTACTTCTCGCATTAAAAATTATCTCCGATCGACCGTGACTGAACGCAGGTTGAGTTGTTCTTGTTTACTAAATATTCATTCCACTGTGATCGAAGAATTCAATGTTGAAAGATTGATGGTACGCGAGCAGTTAAACTTTAGTTATGTCCTTGTGATGCGCGCGTAAAAGCACTCTGACTAAAGCCAAATCTCCAGCTAATGGTAAAACAGCTCGTCACGATGCTGTAATCATGAGAGTATAATCCAATTTGTTGCAGTTCAAGCTGCGGGATACTACACACTATCCTGGAAAGTAACCAGTACTTGAAACCATAAAACGGGGGCAACTGCATCTCGCGACAAAACGAGCAATTGTCATCGACAAATATTGAAAAAATGTAACTGAAACGAGAAGCACAGTCAACGCCTCCCAAGCTCGATTTTTACTGGCAAAACAGAGTTTTTCAACAAATGTGGAGCATTCCACCCAATTTCCCCTGGTCGGTGATGCCGCATCTTGCACAGCGTGGCTGGGGTTTTGTATGACGTGTACAGGTAACTTGCTTCGCTGGTGATCTCATTGGAGAGCGGAGCGTGTCCAATGAACCTTCCCTGATCCTGTACAATTACCTTTTGAAACAACGTCTGATCGGGTCCTGCAAGTTGAAAAGCAAATAAATGTAGGGGTACTGTAGATGCAGACAGGGGTCCAGAGATAACAATGAATTGGAGTAACTTTCTATTCCCAAAAAGATATTCTTTTCACAGTCACGACAGTTGATTATTTTTCAGTGAAAAATTTTATAAAAATATAAAGAAAAGCTTCAATATGTCAGTGTCTCATGAAAACGTAAAATAATGCTGTTTGCCTGCAAAAAATAAGCCGCAAAACTTGGTATCGTTAAAGCTGTGTTGACACTTGTCGTGATTGTTGTGGTATATTTGCATCTGTTGGTCTAGGCTGTTTCTAAACACAGCTAATATGGAGATATAGCTTTCAAAACGGTGACGCACGACGATATGATGGCAAATCAATTTGCTTGATTAGATTAATCTGAGATCTGTGAGTTTAGCATGCAAAATCAGTCACAATTCTTTCACAAAAGTGTATTTACTGGTTTAGTTTTTTTTTAACTCAATCAAGTAGGTTCAGCTAAGAACAACTATACAGAGTCAGATATTGTTTATTTTTTATTATGGATTTTGTAGCAGACTCGTGGTTCATGTCACAAGCACATTCGGATGACACAAGAGCACAAAAATGGTTAGCCATAGCGCATTACAGAGTAGGTGTTGGCACACAATCAACACAGAGGAGCAAAACACTTTAACACCGCCCCAACTATAACTGCATTCACTCATCATTATACAGGGAATCGGCAGTGGGAGAGAAATGAAGGAATTCTAACATCAAATTTTGAGGTAAACCGCTAACAGAAAAAAAGTAAAAATAAATCAGCTGGGGTTTAGGAGTGCTCATCGGCGCACAGAGACATGGAAATTGTTTTGATCAAGGTTTCAAACGTTTTACAAGGCATTTAGCATGAGGACGGTTGGCAATTGTTTTTACTGAATTAAACGCAGGATTTGTCGGTTAGTTTTTTACCAGTGACTGTACAGTATATATCTTACTTTTTGTATGTTTGGCTTGTACACATCGTCTACACGTAGGAGGTGGTAGAGGGATCACAAGAAAATACAATACATATATGTTAGCAACCCGCACAATGCTAAGAATTGATGTTCGCTTGATCTATACCAGTGATGGCGTACCTATGGCACGTGTGCCAGAAGCGGCACTCATACCCCTCTCTGTGGACACGCCCGCGCACCGTCGTTCCAGTACAGAGTTCGTTACCAGAGAGGGACGTGGGGCCAGGTTGCTCCCGAGTTTTAGTAGTCTGAAAAAGTAGCAAAGACGCGAATCGTGAACCTGTAGCAGTTGCGACCATTTGGGTGCGTTTTACTTGACGTGTTTTGCTCGTGTGTGTGAGATTTTTACTGCCGTTGTAAGCGAGTCGCAAGTTGTTCCTCAGGTTGTGCTTTAACGTCTTTACGCCACCACACATATGCGCAGTGTGTTTGGGTTTTGTGAGCACAGATAAGTAAAAAACAGATGTGAAACTTATGAAAAACGTAGGCCATGTGTTTTGTCAAATATTTAACCGTGATGTTTTCGGTTGGCTTGCCCGTGGAAATAAATTATCTGGTTTCCGCAAGCCAAGCATGATTTAAACAATTCCGTGTCACTGAACGCTGTTGCGTCGAAGGCAGCAACAAGCGCAGTGATCGTGGGGCACTCTAGTAATGATTTAGAATTTTTATTGAGCGTACATTTACAGCATCAATATCGTCATTTTCGGCTTTGCGCAAATTGATTAATGCTTTTCTATTTTTTCCTCGTAACAGTGGGAGAGGGGACATCACAAATGGATTAGCCTAGGGCCTCGCATCGGCTAAATCCGGCCCTGACTAGAAGTTGCAAACTCAATCAGCAACAAAACTCTGGCTCTGTAAATAAAAATAAAATTAACTTAATATACGTTTTTCAGCATTCCAAGCCATAAGTGTACGGGAGTGCATATTTTTGGGGATGCAAAAAATTTTTGCCCAAATTTGATCTTGCTTTCCCAAATAACGTATAAACAGCAAGTCTTAATCTTAAGACTAAAACGCACCATTGTAAACTAATCAAGGTTTCTGCATGCCTAATTAGGCCTACCAATTACCGGGGTTCAAAGCCGTACGCCCTCCACTAGCAATCAATATTCTGCATAGCTACATGTGAACAATGGTAATATTTATTGTGCTGAAAAATGTTAGCTAAGTACAATAAAATCCTCCCAGAAATATCTTAATAGTTAAGATATGTTCTTCTCTAGCATAGATGTGTGCATTTGTGTTGGCCACAATGGCAACCTATCTGGAAAAGGAGTAAAATATCGGGTTACGATCTAAAGTATTACATTGCCGCAAATATGTCAAGTATCAAGTAATTAGACGGAAAGGAGGCAATTTAATACATAGCATATAACTTAACCTTCCACATTGGCAATCTTCACTGCAACATGTTGTACCTGAAATACTTACGCTCAGGGTTTTTTTTAAGGTGTTTTAGGGACCCGGTTCGGGTCCCTAGAATCAGAGAAAATCAACATCCGGTCCCTAGAATCTGCGAAAATCGGGTCCCTACATGTCCATACCAGCTAACTAACAATTTCCTTAAAAAAACCCTGGCTTACGCTTACAGCTTCTAAAGTCACATTATGAAAACCAAAAATCCACTCCAGTTCAGACAGTCCAATGTGCATTGAACACTGCATGCTAAGAAAAAATAGCAATATGAGACTGATACACACAAATACTGCCACCTATATGATCAACTACGAAGGAATATGCACAAATGCACATTTCCAATGACAAATGATTTATAACCTCAACAAGGATATGTTATAAAAAATGGCAGTGCTTCACTGGATTTGCATAAGTGAATTATGCAGTACTGTTCATGAAAACTTCATTTCACAGAATTAAATTGCAGCAATAAAATTTGGCAGGGCAGCATATGCAATTCATTGCATGAAACAAAAGAAAAATATGAAAACCTAAACAGTATAAAATCACAGCTACATTACCACCACGCAACATATTACAGCTGCAGTTACGTAGTTAATTCTATTCAAGTATATTTCATGGAAACAGATTCACACTTGCAAATCTCACAACATCAAGCAAGTTTGAAACACGAAAACTTCACACTATCATATTACAGCTACACCACATTACTACCGCAAAACATTTTGCAGCTACAGCTACATTTTAGTTGTACACTTTACAGCATCAACAATTTGAGGTTTACAAAAATTAGGGTTAGTTGGAATGGTGAACTACCACTACATCAGGGGTGTACAACCTTTTGCTATTGCCGGCCACATTACTTTTATTTATATGAGGTACTGCCGCCAATGAGTTCGAGTTATATTTATGAGATATAGATTACTGCCAAGTGCGAACCAACACAGAACACATTCAAACATAAATTGCGTATTTTTATTTATTTATTTATTTATTTGTTTGTGAGCAGACACGAAGTCCATAGTATGAACACACACACTCTGCAGAACGCAGGTTGATAAAAACAGACAATACAGAACGTAGTACAAGACATTGAAGCCGGAGAAATCACAGGGTTACAGACACTTTTTGCAACTGCATTGAAGACAGAACCATAGGGTTACAGACACATTGTTAACACTATTGTTAGCTAACACGTAACACTTGTTACAGCACTACTGCGGAGTAGGGCGCTAATTACTAGCTTGGTCTAGTCTAGGTAAAATGCAAAAGCGTAGTGGCTTGACGCGCCATCGATCAAACGGACACTGCAAAGTTCGATCACTCAATCACAGAGTAAAATGCGATTATAATGTTCAAAGAATAGTGACGAGTACAAACAATCTGACTGCATCAAAGCACGTAACCATACGTTGTTAGATTTTCTGCATCTTTCGAGAAACAGGTACTTGTATTTACGCAACAGTGCCTCAAAGGTAGGAATGTTACATTGAACTTGGTGGTTACTAACACTCGCTCTCCAGGGCAAGTTGTATAGA
>Ga0210059_1013119_pt1 | contig 12433 bp, 5 predicted proteins | sample Ectturendosymbi2_FD_188042 | JGI IMG/M metagenome (GOLD analysis project Ga0210059, IMG submission 188042) | Ecteinascidia turbinata endosymbiont from Florida, USA - Sample 2 (SPAdes) (version 2) | ecosystem: Host-associated > Tunicates > Ascidians > Unclassified | place: Key West, Florida...
GGGGGGGGGGGGGGGCGCGCCCCCCCGGTTAGGAACCACTGCTTTACAGCCTATCTGCGTTTTCTAACCGACATGCAATGTTGCAAAAATTCTAAGTGTGTCAGCAAAAACGGAAATTTGGAAAAGTCAGTTTAACGTAAAAATATGGAAATTGTGAAAAACTTGAAAATATAAAAACTTGACAATATAAAATAGCAAATCTAGGAATTGTACATAGAGCCACAAAATTAGCAGGAAGGCGCTACACCATTTCACTGCTAGTCAACTGCACCGGTAATTTCAAACTTCACTCATTCTGCTGCAGCATGCTGCATCCCAACAATGCCTGTCGAAAATATCTAATACTTTCTTTGTTTCAGAAATAGAAAAACTCTTCAATCCGAAGGCAATGGTGACTTTGCAAAAGATCTGCCGCAGTTGTAAAAAAAATGACAAACTACGAGCACCTTGCTCCAGGTAAGACAAAAAAGCAAACCCAAGTTGCTTCGGGGCTTCATTAGCCCTGTGCACTTTGTTGTTGCAATGGAAAACACATCGATTCCACGGTGCCAACTGATTCACATGTAACGACAAAAAATAAAACTTTCTCGCTGATCCACAGCCTAGAATGTGGTAGCTATGCTATTTATTGAGCCATACATACATGCATATGTAAATAAGGCTGAAAAAATAGGAAAAGTAATGACGAGAAGGATGGCTAACAAGTAGAGAAAGCAAGATCCATAATCGAGAATTAGAAACAAGACCCCTTTCAGTTTGTGAGTATTTGATTGCGATGTTCAAGATGCTTTATTATTCCCCATTGTTATAATAAGCATGATTTTCTCTCATTTTATATTGTTGTAAGCAAATGTGAGGAGTGAAAAAAGGAAGCATTTTTATGGTCGGTCCCGGGCGACATTAACATCGCGACGCCACTGCAGTTGAGCATGCGGTGCCTCGTTGGTTCAAAGTGTAAACCTGGTTCAAAATGTAAATATTACCTCGCTGGTTCAAAGTGTAAACCTAATTTGTGCCAAAAAATTCTATAACTCTAATAGGCCTAAATATGTTTTTCTTTGATTCAACTGCAGAATCACGAGCAACATTTTTAAAACTTGTTTTGGACAGAGTGAGCAAGTTTGGATGGATGAAAAATTAGTTACAATTTTCCCTTTTGAAATTCAAAGTAGTGCTTTCGTTTTTTTAAATCTCTAAATTTATCACCTCTTACTTATAAATCTTTGGAGAATCATTAATCAATTACTTGTCGTGTGAGGAGGAAAGTAATTAGGAAAGGTGTAGGTAACGTTACAAAAAATGGCAAAGCTTTGTTAGCCAAAATGCACGAAATATGTAGCGAAGAAATTTGAGTGTCAATGCAGATGCCCAGTGTTAAAATAAAAAGAATGTAGTGAAACAGGTAAGTGGTAGATAGTAAAAAACTTCAAAAGTTTGTTACTTCATTGGCAATGATATAAACGACGAAACGCCTTGGCAAAAAATTGAATGATGGAAAGTAACCTTGCCTGTGGAGTTACCACTTTACTGTGCTGCTTTGAGTATACACTCGCCTACATCGACTGTGCTTGTTTTAAAATAAAAAGTAATGATTCGCCTCTTCTCCACTTTCTCAAATAACATAGGCCTACTTCAGTACTAGGTAGGAGACCAGAACGTGAGAGCTTCATCAGGGCATCACCACCTGTCCTCACACAGAAGGGTTGGCATTGTTTTGTGACGAACAAAACAATTAAAATTTTTCTGAGTCAAAAAAAAATTATTGAAGCATGGCAATGGCAAACCACTCGAATATTCAATTGGTTCACCGACACATTCCGAGTGAAAAATGCAAAGACCCTCTAAACGCTGCCAACATTTTCAATGTCCATGCATTTCTTCATGGAATTTGTAAATAAGGCCACAGGTTTGAGGTTGTACAGTAAATTCCTAAGAGGAAAGTGAAAATGAACGTTTGCAGTATTTGGCCGTTTGCACAAATTTCGGATGATTGTTAACATCTTGATATTTGGCAATGTGCGAGATATTTTGTTGCAGCATTATTCAAGGAGATAGCTTTAATTACCATCAGAGAAATGTGCGGTCTCCAGTCTCAGTCTCGAACTTCCAGGTCTCGGTCTCGGTCACGGCTGTTATGACAAAGTCTCGGTCTCGTCTCAAAATTTGAGGCAGGTCTCGGTCTCGGAGATTACGGTCACGACTACATCACTGGTGAAAATTCAGAGCAGGGCGCAGGCTGGCCTGGGTGAAAGAGGGTGACAGGCTGTGGCCTTTGTTCAGGCTGGCACAAAACCAATGCTCAACTGGCAACTGCTGTATCACATGAATATTTTTCTATTTTGTGGATATGTCAGTTGCTGGAAGTTTTACCTCTGCTTTCTGTCTTGTTTTGAGCGGTATTAACAATTGTTATTTTTAGTGAAATGCACTTTAAGACAACACTGTATGTAGCCTACCTAACTTTTACAATGCAACAACAGCAATGCAGTTTCACCCAAACTAGCAGAAATGCAGTTTACTTTAGGCTATTCCTTAACATGCCAGTATTATCTTGCAATTTGACAATAGGATAAGGCAGATAATTTAATTGTGTGAATATAAGGCAGTATCAAATGTTTTCGATGTAGCTTATGTGCCTTCCTCTGTGGAGGCTAGTAAGTGAGAAGACAACAGTACTGTAGTTAAATGAGATTTTGTCCAGGTGACAACAATACTATATATGATTTTTTTTCTCAGTTTCAAATTTGGTAGTAGGCCTTTCTTTTTTTCCTCATGAGAGAAAAACTGTGCAGGGTTTATTTTGCCTTTTGCTAAACACGATTAGTTGAATTGGTTAAATGACAGTATGACACACAAAGAGCCTACGGGCTAGGGTTCAGAGTTAGGGTGGAGTTTAACCTGCTGATCAATATTCATGCAATGCAGACAAGAAGTCATTAACTGCTTGCCAGTACTTAAACCATGTCATACCTTGTCCATATTGGGTGATAGCAAAATTGCTCTAACAGTTATTTTGTCTCATGAGGCAAAATGAATGTTGCCTTCTAGTTTTCGGAGTTGAAACAGATGTCGGAGTGTAAATTTCTAAAGGGTTCCAGAGCAGGAGCTGGAGTCACTTTTTTTGGAACAGGAGCAGGAATAAAAAAAGTGACTCTGATCACCTCTGGTCCATACAGACGCGATCATAGACACAAGAGCAGTGGCGTAACTGACAGGGGGCTGAGGTGAGCAACCGCTACTTTGAAAATAGCGTCGCTACCGCTATCGCTATTTGCTGAAAATAATAGCGGCGCTACCCTCCCGTTACTGAACAAAAACAGTAGCGAGCTATCGCTACCGCTACTTTTGGTGAACTTTTAAAATTTGTGCTGTTTTGCAGAAGTAGGTCTTATTTTACAGTCTCACCTTGAAAACATTTTTAGCTATCAATTTTGATGGGTGCACAACCATGATCTGAAAATAATAGTCATTGAGCCGTTGTGATTAGGATTTGTTCATTTTACAGCAAATGCACATATAAATGAAACTTAGACTGCAGACACACATAGAGTGCATTTACTTTTGTAAGTGGATTGCTGTAGGTTTATCAATCGCCTTTATTGTTGCTTTCTTGCTGGAGTCGAATATAGAACTCAAGATAATAATCAAGCAATAAAAAGGTAAAAAATTCTTTTAAACAAGGTTTTACGCGTGTGTAAGTTGAATCAGGTGCACAACCAGGGTGGGGGAAAACCGGGCATTTGCATCCACCCTGAAGTTTTCAGGCATCATTTTAGATTTTATAAAAAAGGTGATGTTGATCTTTGGTGTTAGTGAAAGCCCCTGAACAAACTATTGACTACATGTATTGCAAACCAGAGGTGGGCAAACGCTACTTTATCAAATAGCGTCGCTACCGCTCCCGCTATTTGATAAATTTAATATCGGCGCTACCACACCCGTTACTGAACAAACATAGTAGAGAGCGATCTCTACCGCTATTCGCTACCGCTCCTTTTGCTGCACTTTAAAAAAATGTTTGGTGTTGTTTTACTGACGTAGGATCCATTTTGAAAAACCTAACCTTGAAATGCTTTTTTGAAAAAAGTTGTTAAAGAAAAACGTGATTTGAAAAAATCGTCATTGAACAGTTATGATATAGGAAAACTTATTTTACAGTGTATATGCGCATATAAATGAAACAAGACTGCAGAAACGCCCATTGCTTCGTGAGTGAATTGCTATAGGTTTAATATTTCGCCCTTATCAATGCAAGTTTCGCACTGTGTGCGCAGTACTCAAGATTTCAGAGAATGGTCAAGCAACAAAAGATCAAAACTGTTTTTCACAGAGTTTAATGCGCACGTAAATTGAATTAGGCTCGCAACCAGGGTGGGGGACAAACCGAGCAATCAAAGCCTCCCATGAAATTTTTACGCATTATTTTAGATTTTCATGAAATGTTATGTTGATCTATGTTTCATGTAAAACCCCTGAACAAAAGTACTGACTACTTGCATTTTAAACTGAGGCCCTTTTTCTGCATGGTTCAATTTATTCGCGATAGTAGCACTGTGTAGAGCGTAGTTTCTACAGCCTGCGTGCAAAGATTTGTTATTTAGATATTTGACAGCGAATTGACCAACCACACTTTCCTTAACATTCCAGCTTTTGAAAGTGCAGCCCAAGTGTTGAATGCTTTACCATCAAAGGTGTGCAATGCGCATTAAGCAGCCGGCATCATCTCTAAAAAAATAAACCTCCGAACATCAACAATAATTGAAACCTCACGATTTACTGTAAAAGCTTTCGAGGAATCTGCCGACGGGTCTGCTTTTATCTTTTTGCGATGACTTAAACTTGCACATATCTGTAGGCCTATTGAAGTTACGGGTCGCAACAGAGATGACAAGCAAGCGAATCAGTCAAGCTAATTATTTTTATAGTACATCGATTTCACGTACCACTACGCATTCACAGTACTGAAATCTTTTTCACATAATCTAGCATAAATTTCTTTTATTCCTTTCTGAAATTATGTTTCACTATCAGTCCATTCAATGCCCATGTGTACTTTTTCGCAATATCTGAAAAACTTTTGCATGAAAAAACGCAAAAAACACTAAGAACCACACAATTTATTTAAACAACTGAGGAAAAATCAAAGCCAAAGGTAAGAAAACAGTTCATTTTCTTTTGCGAAGTCGCAGCATCCAAAGTTTGGTGCTACATTTGGACAACGATCACATGCAAAAATCGACATCATGTGATTTGCGGCTTAGGACATGGAGGTGAATAAAATATTAGCAAGAACGTGATGATAAAAGAAATCAACTTTACGTTTGGTGCGGTTGTGTCAGGCAATCAAAGAAATTTTTTTCAACACTAACTCTGCTTGTTTAACCCAGGCGATGGCCACTTGCAAAAAATGGCATCGTGTAATTTTTACCTACGCACAAGGTGGCAAATAAAATTTCAGCGAAATTGCAATGAGATAAAAAGCCTAGGGCTGTGTCAGGTTTAAACGTAGATGAACCAAAACTTTCGTCAGTGTTGACTTTGCATGTAGAGTTAAAATAACGAAAATTATAAACAGTGAGATTTGTTGATTTAAATTATGCTCAAGCAAACTCACGATAACAAGTTTAACGCGAATTGATTTATCCTTTATCTCAAAGAGAACACTTTTCTTTAGTTTCCCCAGAAGTCAGAACGGTTGGTTTTCAAAACGGGGCGGAAGGAGATTGAGGGGATGCATGCTTTGAAAACTAAACCCATAAATGACCGGGAATTGTGATTTAGCAACGTCCACAGATTATGCGAACTTTTTCAGCAGCTGTCACTGATGTTGAAAACTAAAAAATTATTCTGAAGCAGTAAACACAGCAATTGTACGCACAACGCGAGTTTTACAGTAGAAAAAGATTTTGGTGCTTGGCAAAGTAGCCTTATTTTATTTTTGCTGAACAGCTGAACGTTGAATGAGAAGCAGAAAACAAAAATAATACGCTTTCGGCGCGTCGTTCAGTGAAAGTGTAAAATTCTTCAACGAAAATAGTTTCACACAGAAGACAGATTTTTGTAGTGAGTGGCGAAAATCACTGATTTGCGATTGGAGTACCAGGGAATGTCATATATTCAGTGCGATATCTAGCAGTAGGCATATATTTTTTACAACACAAGTAACGCAGATGCTTCAAAATGTTTCAAGTGAAGAAAGAGGGGAGCAAACAAAATATATTGGTGAGTGATTTCAGGAAAACGTTTGCAAGACACCAAAAGTACAACTTCATCGGCGAAGACTGCAAAGCAAAGTGCGCAAAAACTTGAAAGTTGGTGCACAACATTAAAAGCATGACAACTTCAACGTTTGAATGCAGATTTGTTCTGCGCATTGGATTAATTGAAAAGGCTTGATGCTCGATGTCCAGTGCTGGCTTGATACACTATAATTAACATAACGAGATGTTTCGGTACAGAAAATAACCGCAACCATTTAGTAGATTTCCTTACAAGCAGTGCAACCCTTGGAATACAAAGAAACTTTGGTTTCTATGCGCGTTAATGCTAAGCTGTAAAAAAATATGCATTTTCAACTTGGTCAGTTTTGAAGTGTTTTCCAAGATGCTTAGGTATATAACAGTTTCGTTGCAAGGAGGGTAGCCCAGCAAGACCGTTAAATTGTAACGTTGTATCACAAACATTTTGATTTGGGCAAAACACGTAGCGCAACAACTGATTATGTTACTTGAAAAACAAAAGTGGATGTCTGTAATCGCATAGATTATAGATTATGTTGCTCACGATTGACATCGCTTAGTATACAAACTGGCAATTTTTATTCAGCGTTGCTGTGCATCTTTTTGTTCAACGAAAAGTTTGTGCTTTTCACAGGTGCAAAATTTTTGTTGCTGATCTTGTGAACGTTTTAAACATCTAAGAAAATACAAATGGTAATGAAAACAGACAATGCTATTATTAAGGTGGGTATTTTAACAATATCATTCACAGTTCTCAAAAAGGATGTTTTTTCAAAAAACTAAAGTCGTCAGATTAGAAAAAAAGGGAATTATGTAGTTGTTTTTACTTTAGTTAGCACAATCCGAAGCACGAAGCTCAAAGTGAAGACCCCTGTGACCACGCTTAGAAAAATAGCGTTTCCCCAAATTAACTGCAATATGAAATAAACTCTGTGACGCCTGTAAGAAAAAGAACGAGCGATGTAGCAGAAAAGCGACATTTCATTGCAAAGGTAAGTTACAAGAAGTTTTTCGTGCTGGTTTGAACGAAATTAAATACGACTATGTAGATTCCAAACAGCATTTCTATCTGCAGTATTATGTTGCAACAACAGACATGAAAGCACTTTGCAAAAAACAAACGACACTGCAACCAGTGGCGTACCTCGGGTTTCCCGCGCCTGGGGACAAACTCAGTTTAGGCGCTCCCACCCAGCCCGTTCGTGGCATAATAAAATAAAAAAACACTGCAATCTGATGCTTTGCTGCAATTATCTAATTTCAAGGACAAAGTTTTCTTGCTTTTGCTGCTGAAAATTGATCGATTATTTTGTCAAAAAGCCGATATGATTTAAACGTGTCACATATTTTAGCTTAGAAAATATCTAACGCCAGCGACTCTCTGTAAGAAGTTTTGCTAGCAATTTTATCATCTGAATTTCGATAATCATGTCTGTGGAGATGCTCAGGTTATAGGTGGAATTACATAAAACACAGGAAGCAGTCGGAGCAACGGTAGGGCAGTGGGTCAGTGAAACTATTGCGGAAAATGCAAACTTGTAAAAAACAAATAATTCTTCACCAATATGTTCGTTTCTGTCCAGCAACAATGTTGACCTCAAAAATAATTATCACAGAAAGTTTAGAAAACCATTCTGAATGTTGTGGGTGCGTGAATAGCTGCTATAAATTCGTTTCAACTAGAACTTGTTAACCATGAAATTCCCTATGATACCGTGATGAAAAGTTAGCTCCGCACCCATTGCTTCCCTTTTGAAAGAACAGGGGAAGAAATGCCCCCGCTCTCCTGCGTCCCTGGGAGTAACTGAAAAGTACACAACTATAACTAATATACCCATGTGCAATTAGAAGTTTGCTAAAGTAGTCAGAATTTATTTAAACATCCCACGAATAAAAATCATCATAATTACCTTCAGAACCACATCAAATCCATTTCAACATGACGTTTGTCAAACCATCAAAGATCGAATAATTTCCTAAACATCAGATCTATTGTCGTTACAACATATTATTAAGCTTTATCGCTGCTCAAAAAGCATGCGTAGTTGTATGCACTGTGAATGCTGGATTCCCGTCCATTGTGACGCAACTATACAATGAGAATGGAGTGGGAAAGTTCGCAACCCTGGCTATCTGAAAGCATTGTGACGCAACCGTGAGTCAAAGTCAAACCACATGCCGGCGCTGATTGCTGGAGACACAAGCGAAACCTTAAAACGTCACTAAGGTTCGTAATTGCTCTCTTTGCGAACCTTGGTGATCTTGATGAGATTTTGCAACTGGCGACATTTTGTAAATCGTAATTACTAGCATCCGCTGACATTTGACATTTCGTAATTGTTACGTGACATTCCAACCTCAATTTACGCCCTCAAAATGCTGCGCCCTTGGACAGATTTTCCCCTTTCCCCCTGGCTGCGCCACTATCTTCAGGACAGAATCATAAGCTTGCTTCAAGTTATACATACAGCCAAATATACTAAAGTCGAACCAAGCTACAAAAACTGTCACAATGACATATACTTCATAACAAAATCCGTAGTTACACATCCAGCAAAATGTTCAACCCAGTGCCATATTTTCCAAGCATTCAATTCAGTCATACGCAACTTTACCAGTAGCAGTAGCCACTAGCCAATGCTTCGAAGTCCCAACTGCTTTAAGTTAATCGCTGATGCTGTGTTTTTAACCTCAGCTAAATCTTTCCTAATGCTGCTAGCTTACTGCAAACAAATCATCCAAAATCAGCGCAAAACAGTGGGAAGAGCAGTTACTATCAGCGTGTGCTGACGGAAGAGCTCTTGCGAACTTTTTCCTTTGGCCATCACTCACGCCAAAGTAGCGAATAGCGGTAGCGGTAAAATGGTGATAGCTCGCTACCACATCCGTTATTTTTTTCAAAAAAGAGCGGCGCTCTCGCTAACGCTCATGGAAAATTAGCTCGCTACAGTAGCTCGCTACTGCCCAGCTCTGCGGGGGGGCAGGATTGCGCGTCGCCCTCCCTGGCAGACAAAATGTAAAAAATGCCCCCCCTGTCAGCTTATATTTGTGTTTAGTATTCTTTTGATTTTGAGTAGGTTTTTGTTTTTAGCATTTTTCTAAAATTTCTCGGAGTGTTTTACAGTGATTTCGGGTGGTAGTACAGACGAATCCCGTTGATCGCGTAACCAAGTTGCCAATATTTTTGCGTTTGTGTTCAACCGAAATATGCGATTATTCGTTTCAGACAATATCCACAAGTTTACCGCCTAGTGACACAGGGGGTCCAAAATTCAGTCCTGTCGCCACGGGAGAACTTTTGTGTGCTTTTAAGTTTTAACCCCCAACTTTAAAATGTGAAACACTAGAAATTAGTGTAGTTGTTATCAATCCGTATTCTGTTTTGTCCTGTACTTATAGATAGAGCTCTACCTGCACCTGTTACCTAGAATCAGGGCTGTGGAGTCGGAAGTCTCATCATTCGACTCCAACTCCGATTCCAGGCAATTTCGATTATCCGACTCCGACCTTCATCTGTGTTAGTTACTTGAAGTGATTATTCTTTTCGGATGAGTTCATAAACCTTGCTTGCACTTTTTAAGAATATGGAAACCTGTTTTGAAACGATGTACATGCACGTTCATCTCTTATGATCAAGCAGGGGTTAGTGTTTTAATTTTTCAAGAAAAAAATACTCGTCTAAACTGCCACAATTCAAATTATCAGAGAACGAGAATACTGATAAATGATTAAAACAGAAACCTTGTAAACAGATGCGGACACTAAACAGGTGTTGACATGACACTTGATTTCATTGAACATCATCGCCAAAACTATTTTTGTACTGTATATTATTTAGCCGCTAAAGATGCTAAAAATTGTCTTATGCTAACAATCAGGGCCGGCCTTAAGCCGATGCAACCGATGCAGCTGCATTGGGCCCCGCGCCATGGTGTTTGGGTAGATCATTCATTTAGCCAAATATACCTTGCGCTTGAGAATTCAGTAGAAACGCCATATAAATTTTATTGTTAACAAAGAACGCTCTCGTCAGAACTAGCAAATTTCTTTTCGAACGTTAGGAAACGCGCTCAATTCCCGTGTTAGTTCTGTACTGCATATTTGCGCTCTACTACGATCGTAACACGGTTGACTGAACATGGTGCCGTCATAAAATCACTGTTCAGAGGGGCTCCGGGCTTAGGTCTTGCATTGGGCCCCGCATCTGCTAGGGCCGGCCCTGCTAACAGTTAGTCAAAAACGTTTCTGTGTTTCATTAGATGAGATGGCCTTGCTTGTGGAACCTGACATAAAATAGTCAATGATCGCATGGTCGTCTGCAGGGAGGGACAAAAAGGGCATTTGCCACCCAGTGGCGTAGCTAGAGGTTTGGGCCAGGGGAAACAAAACTTAGCTGAAGGGGGCCCGTTGGCCACCGTAAGGAGCGACTAGCCAACACTCAGAAAACAGGTTAAGAAATAATTGTGCACGCGGATGTCGTAAGATGTCTATACTGGCTAAAAAAACGAAAACAACCCGAAAAACGCAAAAAATGACAACCTACTGAAAACCAAAACAATACTAAATATCGTAATGTCAGCTAAAGGGGGCCCAGTTTTTCCATTTAGCTTGCCAGGGGGGGCTGGTCGCCCTCTTGTCCCCCCGTCGGTTACGCAACTCTTGCCACCCCTGGAAATTGAGATTAAGACAGTGGCGTAGCTAGAGTGTGGGCTGCTCGGGGTGGCCCTTGAGTTAGGCGGCCCCCGAAGCCCATAAAAATACGTATTGCACAGTGACTCCCTCTTAAACCTTTGTATACATATTGAATAGCTTGTGTACCATTATAATATTACAGTACTCTCACATGCTCAAATATGCTATGTTTTAAATACACATCAAAAAATTCAAACATTGTAAGTAACAGTTAAACAAAAAGCAAAAATGACATATAGGGAAAAATAGTAAAAAAAGTGTAAAAAATTAGGACTATCTTTGTTTCTGAAATGAAAACTACAGTTTTCTACACAATAACTTTTCTTGCCTTTTTGTTGGCAAATTCTTCATTGGCAATGTCAAAATTTATATTATCCGTCAATTGTTGCTCTATAGACAGTGTGGCAAGATTTCTCAACCGCAAGGTGCTCAAACTAGATCTTAAGCAATTCCTGATCAATTTCAGTTTCGAAAAACTCCTCTCACAGGTAGCAACACTAACGGAAATTCTGAGGAAAATCTGCAGCATTATTACTATATTTGGAACAGAGTTTCCAAACTTTTGAATAAACTGCAAAAGTTCAAGCGGACTTTCTTTCTCTACTGTGAAGTACATCGGCAACATCGTGTAACCGTGATGAAACAATAACGTTCTTCTTAATTGTACAATAATGAACAACAAGCGACGCAACAACTATCAATATTTCTTTTTCGGCTATTAACTGCACTCAACCTCCCTTTACAACTAACTGGCCTGCTTGGAATCTGCATGCAGCACGGAGATCTAAAATTTGCATAATGACGCAGCAACATACTGAAGCAAGAAATCATTTCCCCTAAAAAAACGAAGAAACCTCACGGAACCCTTAAAACTCACGTAACCCCACTACATGTTTAGCGGAACACTAGGGTTCCACAGAACTCCTGTTGAAGAATACTGAGGTAGATCATATTTATCCACACACACGGAAATCTATTTTGACGAGCACAAATCCAACTACATATTTATTAGATTTACACAGAAATGTTTTTTAGACCCAACAGTGCTCTTTTACTCGCAGGTACAAAACTTAAGAGCATTTACAAAAGCTTAGAGCTCACCACAGCCACACGTTTGCCTACAGTCATCCATTATATTCCTACTAAGTTCTATAAGGTCATATAAGGACTACGATCGAACGTCAACAACGACCCAAAACTCGGTCAATCAACCGTGTAAAGAATCGGTAAAATTTGACACCAAGTGAGTTGATAAGCGTGTTGAGAACCGTGTTGCAGCTTCATGTAAAAAAAGGCTATTGTTACAGCATCCCTGATGCACGGTTATTTATTGTTTGGCTGAAAGATAACAATCGCTTAAATACACATGTCATGGTTTAAATTACTCAAAATCAAAAACGTCCTTCATCTGCGAGGAGTGTCCCGACATTAAAACCACTTTTATTTCAATACAGCCGTTGCAGGTTTATAGCCTATAGGGCCGCCCCCATAAAAGTGGACCT
>Ga0210059_1013120_pt1 | contig 12433 bp, 4 predicted proteins | sample Ectturendosymbi2_FD_188042 | JGI IMG/M metagenome (GOLD analysis project Ga0210059, IMG submission 188042) | Ecteinascidia turbinata endosymbiont from Florida, USA - Sample 2 (SPAdes) (version 2) | ecosystem: Host-associated > Tunicates > Ascidians > Unclassified | place: Key West, Florida...
ACTTACACATTACAATTGCTATTGGCAGCCTCTTTGAAAGCAAGGAATTTTACATTACAGTTGCTGTTGGCAGCCTCTTTGAAAGCAAGGAATTTTACATTACACTTGCTGTTAGGGCAAGGTACAAAGTACTTACACATTACAATTGCTTTTGGAAGCCCCTTTGAAAGCAGGGTATTACCACATTACAATTGCTGTTGTCAGCCTCTTGGAAACCAGGAATTTAACATTACAGTTGCTGTTTGAGGCCCTTTTCAAAGCAAGGTGCATACACCTTATGATTGCTGTTTGGGGCCACTTGGAAAGCAAGGCATTACCACATTACAATTGCTGTTGGCAGCCTCTTGGAAATGATGGAATTTTATATTACAGTTGCTGTTTGGGGCCCCTTTGAAAGCAAGGTGCTTACAACTTACGATTGCTGTTTGGGGCTCCTTTGAAAGCAAGGTATTACCACATTGCAATTGCTGTTGGCAGCCTCTTGGAAATTTGGGAATTTTATATTAGAGTTGCTGATTGGGGCCCCTTTGAATGTATAGTACTAACACATTACGATTGCTGTTTGGGGCCCCTTTGAAAGCATAGTACTTACACATTACAATAGCTGTTGGCAGCCTCTTGGAAAGAACGGAGTTTTACATCACAGTTGCTGTTGGGGGCCACTTTGAAAGCATAGTACTAACACATTACGATTGCTGTTTGGGGCTCCTTTGAAAGCAAGGTACTTACACATTGCAATTGCTGTTGGGGGCCCCTGTCAAAGCAAGCCACTTACACATTACAATTGCTGTTGTTGGACCCTTTGAAAGCAAGGTACAAGGTACTTACACATTACAATTGCTTTTGGATGCCCCTTATGAAAGCAAGGCATTACCACATTACAATTGTTGTTTGCAGCCTGTTAGAAAGCAAGGATTTTTACATTACAGTTGCTGTTTAGGGCCCCTTTGAAAGCATGGTACTTACACATTACAATTGCTCTTGGGGCCTTTGAAAACAGAGTACTTCTACACTACAGTTTCTTTTAAGGGCCCCTTCAATGAAGTTTAAAAGGAAAGTACTTACACCAAAGCAAAGTACCTGCACATTACATTTTCTGAAGGGGGCCCTTTGAAAGCAGAGTACTTGCTAATGATCTGCTTTGTAGCACATTATATGAATAAATAATACTTTTTTCATCAAAAATAAGGAAAATTTATGCGCGTATCACCTGAAGGGGGTCCCCAAAAAGTGGGGGCCCGAGTCAAGTGCCTCGCTCGCCTCCCTTTAAATACACCACTGTGTACGACCGTTGCGCGCTGCTTTTATTCAATGCTATACGGCGTCTTGATGGTTGTTCTAGATTGTGTATAAAAACTTTGTCAGAACGACCCGAATGCGATGAACCAAGTGCAGCTTGTCGACGTTCAAGGTCATGTTTTTGAGGCGCTTGAATTTCACACTCACGTTTAAAGCTTAGTGAGTTATTTCGAGACCTCCTAAGGCTGCTGCTCCCGCGACCCTCCCCTGTGGAAAAGCGGGTACGAATGCAAGTGTTTAAGCTAATTTCAAGGTCTGTCCATTGCAGATTTCAAGCCGCTCAGGCGCAGGTAAGCCCGTTTCCAACTGTTTCTAAAAATAATTTCCGTGGGGAAAAACGTGTTTGACGCGGCGCAGCACGATATCCCAGCAATGGTTTGTGCGCGTCCATGTTCTTGCAAAGCAAATAAACGAATCATGTTTAATCTGAAGTAAGACAGAGTCCTTTGTGGTTTGGCCCCTGATGACAACCTGAATTTTTGCTTCATTTTGATGAGATAAACCCTTGCCCAAGCCCTGCATTCCTTGCAAATTGTAGAAATCTTCATCCCAAATGCTAAATGCAAAAACAACTGGCGTAAGGTTTTTCAAAGTGGAAAAATGGTTTGGAGCACAGATTTGCTTGACCGCAAGTCCAAAACGGTGTTCTTGTAGCTGTGACAAAACAACGCCTGTACCTCAACCTGTTAGTAAGGAAGGATTTGTGCATATGCATTTAGGCTACTTCAGACTTTCTTAGGCAAGAACCACGCGGTTAGTGGTCAAGCGCAGGCACGTTCGCCGAAAAGGCATGCACGCAAAAATTAAAAACGGTTGCAGCAGCGATAAACAGTTTTAGGTACTTTCTCCACAATCTAAATGACGTAAAATGCGACTGTCAAGACTCACTTTTTGTTCTGCCCGTAATATTGAAAGAGACAACTTGGCACCTTTCTTTCCGTGACATTTTCTTGGATACGTTCATGTTGCAAGAGTAGACGTTTCCGTCCTTGGGTGCTTTTGAGCGCAGCGGATCATGTCCATAGTTTGAAGGATCTTTAGGAGCGCCAACGATTAACCTAAAAACACGTTTGGGTCACTGTAGTGTAGACCTCAAACAACTTTTCAGAATCTGAGAAAATTACTTTTTCTATACAAGGCGATGAAATAGGTAAAGTTGATACTAACTGGTAGGTCCCAGCCGGATTGGATATAAATCTACACCATTTTTGTTCAACGAAAAGGCGAAGGTTTCACGATGACCAGCTAGAAGTCTGAAACTTCTCTGTTGAAATGGTTCTGCAAAACAAGCTCTACTCAAGGTCAATAATTTCATCTGAATCTCTAGGAATGGACATCAGCTCCACAACCTTGCCGATGTTTGTGATGAATCGGTTCACCAAACAATCAGTTGAATCAGGAGGAATCATCACTCACAGTTAAAGCCTCCTTTCAAGTGCCATCACCATCAGGTGAACAGCCTTTGCGTAAAATTGTATTTTTGGTTTTGATAAAGCACCAAGACCACAGCTGAAAGTTCCATGTTTGCTGCAAGCTTTCGAGAAATCAGCAGACTGGGCTCTGCTGTCTTGACTTAGCGATGATTCGGACATGAAATATCTGAGTTCAAGTAATTAGTCGCCAAAAAGATGCCTTTCGTTTATCACACGCAACTTCAACACGCCGCTCAAAATCAGTTCGAACGGGTTTATCCAATCTGAAACTACAGAGAAGACCAACAAACCGTCCTGGGGCATTTCGGAAGGACAAATCAAATGTAATTGGGATTTCAGCTTCTAGTGTTCATGAGTGGCCGAAACAATGTAATAAATTATCGCAATAAGATAAAACGTGTATGCTTTTGTTACTGAAACGAGTAATTGCACTTAATCTTCTGCGAGTGTAAGGTGTTTATGTGGTCCCAGTTCGAATTAACCCATAAGGCGCCGAAAATTTTCTGGAAGTCAGATCTGCTGAATCTTTTTGCACTTTGATTTCGATATTCTGACTGATCCAAAACATAGTTTGATTGATTGCATGGGTTCAGTAGTTTTTTCATATATCTTATGTTCCGAAAATGGAACAATGGCAGGAACCACGCTACTTGTATATCCTCTTATCGCCTATTACTGTATTCGCGAGCTGTTCGCCATACCGTAACTTATGTCTCTTTCCATCGCTTTGGAATGTGGATACTATACTTGATGCATCACCGATTCACGTACACAAAAACTTTCGCCATGATGTCACACATTTTATGATATCATTTCATTGTATGGAAATTTCAAACAAATAAGACGTTTGAGCAAGACTTCTTGGTACAAGTCCAACTGAACTTCGTAACACAGATCAAAGTTACTCTGTTGAACTTTGCATGTACATTAATGCATTGTCACTAATTCTTGACATTTCTTGTAGATCACTTCCTCAAACCAAAGTCCTGTGCAGACGCAATGGATTTTATTCCTTCTGTTTTAAGGATGTATAAACGCTCATTAGATGTGAAAAAGTTGTTAAAGTAGATTTTGCCAGATAAAAATTCCTTTTTATATTCAATAATTTCCAACACAACATACATGCGTGCCATATTTTCATACTTTTCAAGACTCCGCAGGAACCCTGATTTAAGCCATATAAATGATGCTCTACGCAATTTTCGACTGTGCAGAACAGGGGCGTAACGAAGTTAGATGGCGCCCGGGGAAAGAAGCAAGTTTGGTGCCCCGTATTCGAACCTGAGGTCTTTCGGAAGCAAATGTGCTGTATGGAAGAAACTACTTGTGACATTGTTGGGACTTTTCGGCGCCTCCCCCGCAGTGATTCGGCGTCCCCATAGTGATTCGGCGCGCGGGTAATTACGCCCCCTTGTAACGACCCTGGTGCAGAAGCTTACCAGCACTGTTCAATGCCAGCCCAGTCAAAGCTGAAGAACATGCATCATTCAAAGAGAGAGTTTAGGTGAACGAGAGTAAAGAGCAATCAATCGTTTAGCAAAATGCTCGAATTCGTATTGGCAGTGATCAGAAAACTTTCAACCACGAACCATGTTGATTTCGAACGCGAACTCATGTTCTCCGGCAGAAGATTCCGCCTGAACAAAAACGATTGCTGAACGTCGAACGGAAACTGCATCAACTGAAAACGTGCTCCACACGTTCATAAGCGTTCAACACACTCTGTGATGGATGAAAAAGTGTCGGGACAGGTGCGAATCAGGAAAAAACAATACGCCTGAACCTCTCCAGGAAGTTCAAACAATGCGCTTCGCCCAAGTCTTAGCTTCCATCGGAAGTGTGTGAAGCGGCCACAAAAACTTGTTCACATTTAAAAACAGCAACGCGACCTTACTTAACAAAACATAGTGCATACTATTTTCAAATATATCTGAAACTGTCATGAAGTAAAAAGCAGAAAAAACAATATTTCATGACGACTGAATGACATGCAAAGTACGTTCTTACCAAATAATTTTGGTGTAAACAAACTATGTTGTGCTCATAAATTTAAGGACTGAACACAAAATATTGTAGAATCATTGAAACGGTTACAATCACAAAACAAGCGATGAAACATATATTTGAGGTTGTTTAAACTTTTAAGCTTGTTCCCCGCAAAATGTTTAAGAAGTTGTTCAAAATGAAAATAATGCAACTTTTGAAGCAAACCGTAAAATGCCAAAAGAATTATAAAAAGATGGTGTTAACAATTTTAATCTGAATTGGAAGACGAATTTGTACAACCGCATGTTTTGTTTTTGCCTTTGTTTATGGCAGAATCACAGCGAAAAAAGCATTTCCATTTAGCAATTTACCTTCTTTAATGATTTCATGTCATGATACCTAATTGACGAAGATCGCGATTTGCAACAGCAAGAAAGCTTTATTTGCTGTTGTAAATCGTGGTTTTTCTCGTTCACGAAATCCCCAAATCTTAGCCTTGTGCACGAGAGGAAGGAAACACGTTCAAGTAATTCATTTGTTGATGGTAATCATTCACAGACTTGCTCTGACTGCTGACAGCTCTTGGCAAAGCAGTGACTTTAGATGTTCAGCACCGCTGCAATGTCGTGAAAATGCAATACACATTTTGCAATCCTCAGTCGTTCGATAAATTCAAATGGCACTGGCAGTAGCAACCCCGTTTCTTTGACATTTTATGTTGTCCAATAACAAAAAGGCTTAGTAAAAAAAGTGGTTGGGCCCAAATTATTAGTTCTTTTGCCAAAAATTCCATCCGTTTTGGACACGGTGATTCAGTTCATGGATTACATATGTTGAGTCACAACTGCCTCTCATGCAGACACGTGATGGAAGCGCCTACTAAACTTAAAATCATCACCCAATTTTTGCACTGGGTAATGTGTATGTGCATAAGCAGAAACAAGATTGTCACACACAAGATTGACCATTCGCACGATCACTTTACTGGTAGAAAACTGACATCACTGACATCGAGCCAGCTTTTAAAATGACAATAGCAAAATTTCGGAACATAACTGAGCTTGGATATTGCAAAAAAACGTTGGATACCACTGAGCTTTGCTAATGAAGAAAATATGTGTTTATGAAACGCCCAATAAGATTTCGTTTAAACCTGTGTTTCTGCGTTGCTTTTTTTATGAAAACCGTTTACGATAATTGATTGTAGCAAAAATGAAAGCCATTCTTTCTTGGTGTTGCCCGAATTAAGATGAAGTGTTTCTGGCTCGCTGAACGTTTTTGCTGAGGTTTTAGAAGTACAGTAGAACTCGTCTAATTCGTCAATTCACTTAATTCGTCACTTTTTCGTCCGCCCCGGCAGAATCCCTAACTTTTGTGTATATTTCTGTTCGCCTAATTCGCCATCGTCTTATTCGTCAATTTGCTTAATTCGTCACTTCTTTCTACCCGTGAGAAGCGTTTTGTTCGTATAATTCGTCATTTGCAGTTTCGCTTTAGATGTCTAAGCAGCTAGTGCGTGTGGGAATTCAAACAAATTAGGATCTTTAGCTGAAAATTGTTGCACCTTGCATTTGTTTATCGAATTTATACACGAGATGCGAAGCGCGACCCGACTCCCTATTGAGAGAACGCGGAAAAGTTTATTACAGATTTAAAAAGTGCTTGATTAAATGGAGGAGTCCAGATAGAGCAGAGGAATAAATTGTTGTATTCAACCATAACGTCATTAACTTGTATTTTACTGCAAATAAGAGCACTATGTATGCATACGAGTTACTATGGTAAAGTATACGAGCTTATGATAGAGTTAAGCTGTTTGCATAATTCGTCACTTCGCCTAATTCAAGTATGTACTTTCCACGATGGGTGAAAACAAGGAATCGATCAGCAAATAATTAACAGGAAATCGATTTCACGTAACATTACGCATCCTCAGTCCCTATACATGAATAGAGATATGTGCAAGTTTGAATCATCGCAAAAAGACGAAAGCAGGTGGCAGTCGAATGATTCCTCGAAAGCATACAGAAACACTAGTGCTTTTAAGTGTTCGCCTGATTCGTCACTTTTTTCTAATCCCCTTGAGGTGACGAATTAGGCAAATTCTACTGTACTTTGGTATTTTTTATTTGACTCATTGCTACGACCATCTGGACTGCGCATAGTTTAACTGATATTGGAGAAAAAGTTTGTGATTAAATGCATTAGCAATGGTTTGCCTTCCGTAAAAAAACGTTTTATCATACTTGACTTTTATACCACACAGGTGTTACAAGCAGTGTGCGCCTCTCTTGCTTGCTGCCGCCGCGGCCTGCTCCATGGACACCGTAGTTATGTCAATAGTGAATGCTGTGATGATAAAAATCACGGGCATCACCACAAGTATATCTTTCCTTCTTTAACCCAGACCACTATTGCCAACCAAACGGCTTTGAAAATTTTCAAAATTGAGCAACAAGTAATCGAACCTATTTCACCACTGGGCAGACGTAGTCACCACATTTAACGTACAGAAATGGTCATGAAATACACGAATTCAAACAAACGTGCACCTTCACGGTTACCGGTAGTTTTGCTGTTAATCTTGATGTTGGGTGTTGGACATTAAAAAACGAAGTACAGTTCAGAGGAGAACTTATAAGACTTGAAAAATGGTATTACAAGCAAATCGCAGATAACAATAACATACACGAAGCCATGATGAACTTCTCGAATGTATCTTTTTCTTACTCATGGAAGATAAAAACAAGTTTGTGAAACCTACAAACACATTTTCGTTTCGATCATTCGCAATATGTGCATTTGCATTTTGTTTCAAAAATGCATCCCAAGACTAGCAAAGTGCAACCTAGTTTGAAATCTCATATTTGTTTTGTTGTAAACACAGCAAAAGACTTTGCACAACTTATTCCACTCTTTTCCAGGTTTTTCAGTATAAAACTATGAATGACCAAAGAAGATCATCATTGTATCTCTGCCCAACTTTCAATAAATTACACTCAAATTCAAAAGTATTTGAAACAATTTACATGAATTTGGCAACAAGCCAAATTCTAACTGATTTTCAATATCATTTCCAAAAGACGGCCAGCGTATCGCAGTAATTGGAAAACAAGATTGTAAAACTGGCAGTGACAAGGATCCGATGGCCTTGTCGCGGTAGTATTCAAGAGCACTGTAAACAAGCCACCTCTGCACGAAGCATACACCGTTACTTTTGTCGAACAACCAAGTTCTCATTCTCTGGATATCTGTGAAAATAAATGGTATCACCTACTTGACGCGCAAATTAATATTTAGAACACGATCCTTCCCCATGTGAAAGAATTATTACGATACTTTGCTTTGTGTTGTTTGACTGGGTCCGAAGTTGTGTTCCACTGTGTGCTAGCTTTTCTCTCAACACAGCTTTGCTTACTCCCATCGCAGCGTTTAAAGCGAGCTCGCGGCAGGTTTTCATGCGTACCCCAGAGAATTGCTGCCGACGCATCGTTTGCTTAATTTCTCTAACGTTGTTAGTTATTTCACGAGTTAGATTTTAGTTGGAGAAGATTTTAGTCATTGTCGTCAACTAGTTAGATGTTTCAGTCATTTCCTTATTTGAGAACACGTCTTTCTAATTTTATAGTCATATTTTATAAGTCACAGTTTCTTTTTGTCGCAATTGGTGTTCTTGATGTCAGTCAGTTTGTTAAGCTGTTATGATTTCTGAGATTGCGTTATGATATTTTGATTGTGGCCTTGAGTTTGGTTACATTTCTCTGGTGTTACGTAAGCATTTCAACGTTTCACCAGTCAGCTTTGCTTGATATTTTCAGGACTCAAGATGCCCAATTTCACGTGAAATCGATTTCCTATTAAAATTGTTGCTAATCGATTCCTTGCTTAAATCCATCGTGGAGAGTACTGAGTTCATTTTCAATATTTTTATTGAAATGCATCGAAGCAAATGTGGCATAATGGAAAGCAACTCTCCGCATCTCCACACAAAGAAAGATGAATGTCGATGTATAAGGTCATCATGCCATAGCACAGGCGTAGCCAGGGGGACCTAGGGTGCCATTTCCCCCAAAATTTTTAGCATACGTAGTCATTTTTGGCTCTGAGAGGCGGTATCTCAAACAAAATACTGTTGCTCGCCTAAAATAAAACATTTAATCCCCCAAAAGCTTTTGGGCTGGCTGCGCCACTTTGCCATAGGTCATTGTGGGAGCAAAACCAACCTCTTGGACTTCCTCCGGGTGAATTGAGGTTCCGTCATTAGACTCGAACTGAAAGAAATATGCTGACCACTGCATCCTGTGATTAAAAACCCATGTACAACGCAGTCCCGTCGCCTGAGGTGGGGCTTTTGTGGGCTTAGTCCCCTAATGCAAAATCCCTAAAATTGAAATATGAAACCCTATGATTCAGTGGAACATTTGTCAAATTTTCGGAATGTTAAAACCCCATGCACAAACGTAAAAACCCCCCATTGCAAACTTTCCGGCGACGACTCTGATACAATGGACAAAAAATTCACATGACTGTCATAAAACGTGAAGTGCAGACTTACCACTTTCCCTGGTCGTTTTCTTGCGTCGAAACAGAGTATCCAAACTCGCTTCCACGGTGGCTTGAAGAAAAAACTTTGCTTCTCGACAGATCCGCTACATTAAAGGATGAAGCAGTGGCTGCCAAAAACACTACAAGTATGCAAAAGTCAAACGTCCTTGTAACATTGTGAGATCGCGAACGTCTTTTGCAATCAACTGTTCCTCCCAGCTTTCTCATTGCAAGCCGCATGTTTGCGTATTTCATACAGATAGCACAGATAATGGTCCACTAGCAAGCATATCAATTGAAAGCTTCTCTGTGGCGCCGACGGGTCTCACACACAATCTCAACACACACAGCCCAACGAAGCAGTTAGAGGCGCCTTGATGCGTTTCTTTTTGTAGATGTTTACTTCAATATCAGTATACTTGATTTCAGAACTTTGAAGGTGAAACACACGGTGTTTTCTTTAATCAGCACATGCTAAAGGCTTAACACACTAAAAGTAAACATTTTTCAACGCTGCATACAGAAAAATTAAAACAAAACAGACTTTCTTGAAATTCCTTAAAATAAAATACTACTGAAAGTTGTTTCACTGCATTTTTCTAGCTTTATAAAAATTTTAATCAGAAATTTTTATCTACAGCTTGTTATTGTTGGTTTCCGAATAGCGCCCCACTCGCTTTTCTCTACATAGAGGTGTAGTTTCCGGTTTAGGCAGCAACGGCAAAGCTTTGTAAGCTCAGCAGTGGAAAACTACCAGCAAGCAAAAACAATGGCCAATAATACTTGAGATAATTTCTGATGATGCATAGGTTAGATTTTTTTCATTGCTTGCAAGCTGGGTTCCTTTTCGCTGAGATACTTCGGTCATTTGTCCCATAATAGTATCAAAACTCACCGTAACAATATTCACTGGTCTGTATGTTGGCACATTTCAACCGAATTGTTGCAGTCATTTATACGAAAATTCGGTCTGCGACCGAAAAGAAATTAGCATGGAAGATCTACAAACCTCTCTGCAAACACGTAATACTGCAAAAAAGTTCATGCTTCATCACTTTGAAAACGCGATTGAGCATACCTGCTAGTATAACTATTATGACTATATAACTATTATGCTGTTGACTTAACGCTTTGCGTGGCAAAATGCTTTTGCTGATCTGCACTATGGCAGCGATGATCTTCAACGGTTCCTAATCTAAGTGTTGAAGCCAGGGGTGGATATTAGGGAAGGCGTACGAGACGGTTGCCTCGGGTCCATCCCTTTTCAGATGCCATGGGGCCCCCTTTGAGAGTTTTAAACTTATGTTTTGTTAAAAAGCTTATGAACCACTCTAGACTAGAGTCACATTTTATAAGCTCTGAAGCAAATTATATGTTTTTCAGAATAAAGTATGTGAAAATGTGTGCTAACGTGCCAAAGGGGGCCCCTCAACAAAAAATTTAAATATGACTTCAAACAATTTGCAATGGGAAATATACTTTCACACAGAAGCAAATTATCAGACAAAATAAAAAAATTAACTTGTTTTCAGCGAATACTGTAAAATTTCTGTGTAGCATGTGCAAAATATAGGGGCCGCTTTATTGTTATAACGTAAACAAATTTATGGATCCCAAGGGCCCCTTCTGCGATGTTTTGGGGCCTTTTTCTTGGAGTTTGCAGCGGAGTCCTAAATTCTAATATCCACATCTGGTTGAGGCAACCTCGTCATTCTCATTCTGTTCATTTTTAGTTTTTTACTGTGGCCTAGCGATTCAGAACGTTTCCTACAGCCATGCCTTGGTGCAAAGTCGAAGGCAAAGCGTAAAATGCTGCGAACAAAGCAAGGAATATTTGAAAGTAGGACTACCTAAGTAAGTTAGGTCACCATGTATAAAGCATAAGGACATTCCTTCAAATTCATCAAATTGGACGGAGACATCATCTTTCTCACGTTTTAACCTCAAATCTTGCCTTAGAAATCTTTTGCAAGTAAACTATGAATAAACATTTGTAAGCAATGACCTTACTCTTGTTATGTGCTGTCGCGTTCTCTGCACCCTTAATCTACCGGTACTCTCTTCCCTCTGCTGCAATAAACGTCGCTTACTTGGTGCGACAGACCATGTGCCTTCTCCAGTTTCATCGTTTCCTTTCAAAACTGCCGCCTCCCCACTCCAAAACACAGTTAAGCGCAGAGTGATTAGTCAACGCGAAAGCAGCAGGTCGGACGACGGTTCTTTGCTTGCACCACACGTCAGTTGTTGGTGTGATGTTAAAAACAGTTAGCTGGAAATTCTTTGCTGGCGACTGCATGGTGCAAACTACCAAAAAGTCGAGACCTCAGCAACTTCAAATCTTGATTTTTTTTATATGCTGGTAGCATACAGTATTAAAGGGTTACTGAAAGCCATTTTTAGATTGAAATTTTAATATGAGCCATTATTTGATTGTATCGCAAAACTTTATGCTCTTTTTTCAGGTATTGCACCTTTGATGTTTGGTTTCGGAATGTGCGCGAAACAATGGCTGAGTGGTTTGTCACTTTGAACTTCTTATATTTAACTCCTAGTTTCTCCCAGCTACAATCTGCCACTTTCATTGTTGCCGAAAAAGAAAGGCTTTGTTGTTCTTTACATACTTAAAGCTTTCGAAAATCCGCAGCATCGCCCAAAGCGTTGATGCGACAGCGTTATCCGAAATCAGTGCATTTTGTCTTGCAATGTAATCAGAATGCTTCATATTTCCAGTGCTGAAACCCAGAAAAAAGTTCACATTTCGGGCTCAAATGCAAATAAATTGCGATTGATTCGCTTGGTGTGGGTCACTGCTGTGACTTAACTATTAGTCTAAGAAAGTATTGATTTATTGTTTCATATAACTCAGCTAATGCAGAAAAAATGCAACCATCGTGTCCGTACTCGGCTTAAGATGTGTGATAATATGTCTGTTGGTGTTTGAATATTGATTAATTCATTTACTTCCTTCTGCTGTTTTCTTTCGCTTCTTCGTTACTCCATATGTTAGCATGTACAAAAAGTAAAAACTCAGCTATCAAGAGCTAGTGGAATTCTATCCAAACTTAAACATTATACATCATCACCTGTACTGAAGGTTGTCTATAACTCATTAATCCATCCCTACCTTAATTACTCAGTCCTTAATTGGGGACGTGCCTCAAATGCAACCA
>Ga0210059_1013121_pt1 | contig 12433 bp, 7 predicted proteins | sample Ectturendosymbi2_FD_188042 | JGI IMG/M metagenome (GOLD analysis project Ga0210059, IMG submission 188042) | Ecteinascidia turbinata endosymbiont from Florida, USA - Sample 2 (SPAdes) (version 2) | ecosystem: Host-associated > Tunicates > Ascidians > Unclassified | place: Key West, Florida...
CATAAACTGAATAATGTGTGGTTGTAATTTGAAATAAATAGCTTTTTAATCAAAGTCACAATTGAAATTTTCATGGGTACACATCTTTTTGGGTCACCCTGTACTTGAACGTCTCTCTCCACCTGCTGCAGTGTATTTCCTCTCACTTGCTGAATACACTTAGGCGTCTTGAGAGAAAAACACCTCAATTTTTTTAGTGCTGGTTTTCGTTCCTGCTTGGTAGCACGCAGCAGAAAACTAATCAAATGCGTGCTGAAGACCCTGTTGAGAAGATCTACGCATGCAGTACCAATTCGTCCGCCAAAAGCAAACGGTTCATCCTACAGTTCCCAATAGTGACACCCTCGTTGACGCGTCTGTGTTTGTCTATCCAAATCATATAGACCATGGCTCTCCAATTGTTTTGCGAGAGGATAAGCTATTGCACAAAAATCCGAGGGCCGGCCATCTTGCGTAATGTGATTTTTTCGGGATATTTTACATTCCACCAAACCAACACATTTTTCGTAAATATATTATTTTTTCATTTCTGGCAAAGTGTGTTTTATGGCCGGGTGAAATGGCTTCGCAGGTCTGATTTGGCCCGCGGGCCGCGGTGTGGAGAACCCTGATATAAACTATGAAGAGGAGTGGTGACAGCACACACCATTGTCGGAGTCCAACACCAACACTGAACGGTTGTGATGTAACTCCGTCGACACGGACACACCTTCTGAGCAGGAATACAGTTACTTGACGGCTAGCAAGAGACACCCGTCAACACTGTACTCCCACAACTCCCCCAAAGCTTTTCACAAAGAACCCGGCCATATACCTTCCCGAGGTCGACAGAACATGTGTATACGTGTTTGGCATGCTCCCAGGATTTCTCGAAAATTTGCTGGAGAGTGGAAATTTGTTTTGTAGTGCTACGGCCTCGACGAAAACTGCACGGAGTACAACCAGCTTTGGTTCAGTAGTCATATTCGCGGCATCTTGGCATCAGGCCCGTAACCAGGGGGGGTAAAACTCCCTAAAATTTTTTTTGCCCCCTCTGGAAAAATGTGTTGGACATAGTTTAGAAAAATTGGGCCCCTCAGAAAACTCTTCGCCCCACCTGGTATGCCAAGCTGGTTACGGGCCTGCTTGGCATACACTCTTCCTGGGAGACTAAGCTGAGACCCTTTTGTCTTTTTTGTGTTTTCTGTCACCCTTTTTGTGGATGGAGATGATCAATTCGCCAATCTTTCGGTGCCCTTCCAAAACGCCATCCTAATTGCCACACACGAGTCAGCCAAATCATCCGGCGTTCTAAGTTCTCCTAATTCACTATCAAACCTTTCGCAATTAGCTTTAAGCTCGGATTTAGCAGCGGCATCAGAAAGCTTGTTGATGCACAGTTCTACGGAAGCTTTCATCTGTACAAAGTTAAAAACATCCCGCCTGAAAAACTTTGCTCAGTTCTATCAGGTGAGGTGCCAATGTTGGCAAAAGGAAAGGAGCATGATGAATTTTTTGTTTTTTTACAAAAGGAAAGCAGCATGTTCAAATTTTTTGTTTTCATAAGTCGCAGTAAAACAAGGCACATTGCATCATTTTTATTTTCCGACAGCTGCTTCAATGCGGCCCAAACAGCCAAAATCTCACTCCTTGCTCTCATTGTTGCCTCACTCGAGAAAAAACTTTTTTTGCATGCGCGCTGCAACTGCCGATCTTGTGTCTTCATTGTAATTTGATGCATTGCCAGGCAAGCCAGTCTCAACGTCGAAACAGTAAAACGCTTTCATAATTGCACCGAAGTGCTTTTGCAGTTTCGTACACCATAATGTACAAATCTGCGGCAGTATAGTAACAGGCCGAAGCGAGGCGGTGCCCATGACAATGCACAGTTACCAAACTTACAATTTTCGCTTCCAACTTTTGCGCCAGAAAATTGTGTCGGCCTATAACATTGCAGCCGTCTGTTGCAATAACCACGTGCAGGTAAGCATGCTTTCCTCAAATCTTTTGACTTCAAAACAAGGCAAATCCATATCATGGCTTTCAGGCTTTAGGGTGTCATTGCAAAATTTTAGGGTGCAATTTTGACACCCAAAATCGACTTAAAAAACACTATGCAAATGTACCTATAAAAATAAGAACGTGATTAGCACGTTGTCCTGAGTCCCAGCATTTCTTGACCCAATCAACTGAGTAAATGAATTGATGCTTGATTTAGGTCCTGTACACACAAAGGTAAGCAGTTGTTTTATGTGCTTATCAGCAAGTTATTGCGTGCACTACAGCACTTCATTCTGTTTTTAAAGTCACTATCATCACAGTTAATCAATCACACACAAACCGTACACTGGTGGTGCAACGCTACAGGATGCCGTATATGCCTTGATATGTACGTGACTTGTAAGAACGTCACAGTGCACAATATTTTACGTAACTGCAGTGTCAATAGTTAGGCATTCCAGATAAAACAGTGACAACTTGATGTAATGACGGTACGTTTCAGCCTTACAGAAAATACAAAAGGTATGGAAGGATGCTGTTCTTATTTAAGGCTTACTTTATGTGATGAATTGAAACAATCCTACGCAAAACAAGATTTAAATTTCAGTTGACTTGATTTAGAGGCACTCTTCTTCCTGGGTCCATGATATCAAAGGCGAAGAAGGTGTCCGTCAATACTTTGTGGCCAAGGGCGTACGCAAGGGGAGGTTGGGGTTAAGCCCCCCTTGAGTTTGATATGATATAAAAACTTCATTACCTGGCAATGGAAATTAAATGTTTTCGTATATTTTGCTTGTTTAATTTGTCGACCTAATGCAAATACCGCGGAATGAATTTGCATGCAAATTCCAAGGAACATTGTGAATAGGCCATTACGTAGTAATTAGGTTTTGATGGGAATCTTTGTTACCGTCTGAATTTAGGAACCGTCTCAACCACTTTTTGCAGACCTTTCGTCCACTACGCATGTTTAAGATTGTGTTTAGTTCACCTTCTCCGAAACAATTGTCTTTATTTTGTCTACTACGGGTGATCACCGCATGCGTTGAGCGCATTGGCTACCTTACTAATTTCTGTAGCATGATAGAACTGTTGTACAAGCTCAAAAACAGCAGCTGTTAACAGAGAAACATCCAGTAGTGAAAATTGAAAACTGAAAGTTTGCTGGACTTCAATAAAAAAAACGAAATTTTTCTTGCGTACTTATGCGCATTCTCAAGCCTTGTGTAGTTTAGCAAGATTCGATCTTGCAAACCGGGGTGTGCGCCAGCCAAAACAGCAGCACACCTATGTTCGACTGCTAGCGCAGCCTGATTTTGCAGTTGTCAAAAGCTCTGACGTAGTGATAAGTGTGTTTTACTCCCCTGTTTTAACGCGCAGTGTGATATGTTTGCAGTTATGACTGATGTGCCGTATCCAGGGTTGTCCATGGGACATATTTATCTGTCCCATTCCCATCCCACAGCAATTGATGCCTGTCCCATCCCATGGGATTCCCATTACATTATTATAATATTAATGTGGAATACAATTCAATTAAAATTATTAAATTTAATTTATGAAAGTTTAGGTTTAGTATCTACTAAATAGGACTAAATGTACAAAGAGACATGTAAAACGACAAAATTTATTGACTTCAAAATTCAGAAGTATAGTCTAAGTATGACAATTCAGTAACATTCTGACACTCATTCTATTTCTGAGTCTCATGGGAAATACAGATGTGTGCTGTCCCATCCCATCCCATGGGACGTTTCCCATGGGATTCCCATAGGAATTCCATTCCCATGGACAAGCCTGGCCGTAGCGTCGAGTGCATTTTCTTCCGATATCCTAAATTGGAGCGCTGATAGTTTACATTCAGTGCAATGGCACATAAAATAAGAGAGTGCGTGTAGAAGAATATGCATATTGTGCCAACACACTTCGCAAAACGTTGGTTTGGAAACATGAATATGACGTCAACTTGTGATGTCACAAAGATCGCACACCAAATACAAATGACCACCATACGCCACTGAATGAACTCCCCCCATGAAGATTTTCTGCGGACTACGCTGCTTGTGGCGTTACCCTAATTGCGTCTATTTACGCTGCTGCAGCTCCGCGGTCAACTGTCCAAGCAGACACAATGCAAGGCAGCGACGAAAATCTGGTAATACCGCAACGAACCCTCTTTTCCTTTAAAAATGATGAAAGGTTTCTGTCGGCAATAGTGCGCTTAAGGAAGAGGGGGAGAAAGGGTCCGTCCCTGGCGGCTCTTTCTTGGGCGGCATTTTAAAAATCTAACAAAGCGGCTATTAACAGAGCAGTGCAAAGAGGTTGTTTTGAACCTTCCCAAACGGAGTAAGAAGAAAATGTTTAAAACTTACTTTAAGTAAGTTAAAAATTTAAGTTATTTGAAATAAGTTTCAATTAGGTTAAATTTTTTTTTTAACTTATTTAAACCTTTTTTGTATTTAACTTATTTAAAACTTTTTTTATTTAACTTATGTAAAAATAAATTTTTTATTTATAACTTATTTAAATTTTTTTATTTAACTTATTTAAAAAGTCTTCACCTGCGATGTGCCTGACCTGCATAAATTGTTACCTGCATAAAACAACCAATTTACAAGGTGAGCTTTTCATACCAACAATGACTTCCATTTCTCGTTAACGCATTTCCCGCGTTATTCGTTGCATGAAATGCCACTGGAGTGACCCTGCGGATTCAGCAGAGAGACTTAATAAAAGAAAGCTTTGCCTTAAATTGTGCAACTGACGATTAATGTAATGACGTGCAGGTCTATGAGAAATATATACCTATTATTTTTCGTGGGATAGCAATTACTACCACAGGCACAGAAGATCATTTGATTGCAATATGGTGCGCCAAGATAAGGTTTAACATCTAAGGAAAGCAAACTAAGGTCATAACTGGGAAAGCAAATTAAGGTCATAGATTCTACCGGCTAGCCTAATTAGATTTCTAGAATCTGAGGAAGCCTAGTAAAAACCATGAGTTTGACATTCTAGCCATTCGAGAAAATCACAAAAATTTCGGGACCGAGTAGGCTACTTTCCAACTGCATTTGGCTGTGAAGGGGCTGTCATCACAATCAACCAGCTACAGCTGTGCTTGAAAACTCAGGCTGATTCATCTGAAAAAGTAATTTACAGCAGATTATCCTATTTTGTCACAAGTACTGAAATTGTATACTAAGCCCGCAGCACTAAGGCTTCTGCACCAACCATTCTACTGAATTAGCAGCTGCTGCCATCTATGATAACACGATTTGTAGTAAATTATAACCAACGAATAACACGTAGGGGAAGGTGGGGTGCAGTCGACACTTCTTTGCATTTTCAACCACTGCTACTTTATTTCAAGTCCAAACAAGCTAAAAATTTGTCACACAATAAAACAACTCACAATATCATGCCAAAACATGAAAACAACGCCCTTCAGAAAAAAATTTTACAATCAATTTGAAAAGGGTGCTTTTTCTGTCGAATGTGCCCATGCCTGGGGCACACTCGGCATGAGCGTGGGGTACACTTGACCGATCAATAAAAAGTTGGGTTGCATGCATTTGCATAATGTTCACGCAGAGGCGAATTTTCATTTTCGGAGCCTTGACTATTTTAAATTGGGGCCCTTCTGGGAGGCAGAGGTGGCCGTAGTCACATTTTTAGACCCTGATTCCGCTCCTGTTCCAAAATGTTTGAATCCGGGTCTAAAAAAGTTTTAAATTTGAGAATCCGACTCTTGTTCAGACTCCGGCTACCATCGATGTAACCGAAATTCAGCAATGTCTTTACTTAAAAAATGACATGCATAAAAAAGCCCACGCAGAGAGACTCCGGTTCTGGGTCCATTTTTCACAAATTTTTGACTCCAGATCGGAGTCCGAAAGAAAAACGCAGGATCCTGCCGAAGTCGACCCCGGAATTTCGGATCCGTGGCCGCCTCTTGTGTAGACCCTTCTGGCACACTAAAAACTGGGTTATCGGTTTCATTTATTTTTTTCAATAACAGCTCGTAGTGCATCTGCTTTGGCAGTGGCTTTCTTTCGATTGCTAAAACCACTCTCATACATACGTTTCGACCTTCTGAAGTTAATACAAAAAAGCCTACTGTAGATCCAGCGTTACCCTGATTACTTTGAAAAAAAGAAATCAACTTATCAGTGATGTAGTCGAGACCGTAACCTTCGATACCGAGACCTGGTTAAAACTTCGAGACCGAGACTCGAGACTTCAATTTCGAGACTCGAGACTTCAAAATTTGTGAATTTGCCGAAATTTTAAAATAATGTCGTCATCACTTCTACGTTGAATTTTTTCAAATTTCTGGCATTTTTCGACCTGTTTTGGTTGTTTCTCACCTGGAAATACAACAAACAAAAATTCGTTGAATTATGGAAATTTTACTACATCAATTCTTTGTAATATTCAAAGTCTCGAGACCGAGACGAGACCTAAAACATTCGAGACCGAGACTCGCAAAAATGGGTCTCGAGACTCGTCTCGATACCGAGACCAAGTCTCGAGACTCCTTCACTGCAATTTGTATGTAAAGCTCACTTTGTTAACTAAGCTAATAAGCTCAAGCTACAAATTGGCCTTACTAATACATCACGATATGAGTCTATTTCAACGGTAGTTGATATCTTTTACTATGCATTGAACTGTAAAAAGGGATGGCCCAAGATTGTTGCAAAACAATTGAAGTCAAAGAACATCCCAGCTTAACACGCGTGGTATTACAAGCAGCTAGCGTTTTGCTCCATTGAATATCTGTCTTTACCCCGCATCTTACCGACAAAAAGCAACAAGAGTGTCGGAGGGATTTTTTCTAGGGTGGTCGCATTAGCTGATATTTCCAACTATAAAAATTTTCCCAGTGGGGGACAAACTTGATGAAATTTCATTTTTCCTTCTCGAAACTAAGAAAACTTTTTCTGCTAAAAACGTAACATAAAATGTCAAATTTCAAAATCCGGGGAGGCCTTGTCCACCCTTCCCCTTTCCGACACCCATGAACAAGAGAGAGACCTGGGCTAAACGAAAGTACCGGACCTCACTGGCCTCGGGTCATCTGAAAAATTGATTCAGGCGTTTTTCCTCACGTTATACATAACGATAACCAATTCTCAACGCCATAAAAACGAATGCTCATTGTCATTCACTTCAATCTTCTATAGAGATCTTTTGTTAGCGGCATAGTAAAGTAAAAATCGTGCGCTGAACCAAAACAAAAATACGAATATAATTGCTTACAAAAATGCTTGACATTGTCCTTACTCCCAAATTTGGGTACCCCTCAAAATCGGGGGCCCTAGGCCAGTCCCGTCGCCACGGAGGGCTTTGGTGGGCTAAGCTACCAAAAAAAGCTCCAAGCCCCCCAAATTGAAATATGAAACTCTATAAATTAGTGGAATTTTTGTCAAATTTGAATGTCAAGCCCCCCCTGCACGAACGTAAAGCCCCCCCGCACAATCGTAAAGCCCCCCAATTGACCACTTTCTGGCGACGATTCTGCCCTAGGCTTAAGCCTTTTTAGCCTAATGGTAAATCCGCGCCTGTGTTCACGTGATATCCCATGTACAATACGCACTTACTGACTGCCCCTCCACTTTTTTCACATTCTAATTACCCACTGTCATTGCATGGAAAAACAAATGTGTATGATTACCAAACATTAAATGAAGACAATGCAGTATGCTGAAATCCATGCTTTACCAATCAACTATAATGTGCCTCTAAGCACATAATAAACCTAAAAATGCTCATAGATTGGAATTATTCTGTACTGCATTCCAGTATAACCCCTCAAGCTTTACCTTGTTTAAACTGACCTCGTGGCAATGTGTTGAGTGTGCCCCATTTTTTTCTGTCAGATGTGCCCCATGCATATCTAAAAAACAAAATGAAGAAGTACCAACTCAACTTTAAAAAAATTTAAAATCAGGCATTATCAAATAATGTTGCACCGCCCTGACTACAACGTCACAGAAACTCAGAACAGAATATGTTGATTAACGTGGGCAGAACCCAAACCTAAATGCGATTTTATAAATTGCTTTTGGGTGGCAAAAACACAACTTGCTCTGTAACTCGTAACAACGGCTGCCTATCACGGAAAAAATCACTTTAGTACTACGGCTGGTATAAGACTAAATCACCATGGAAACTTTAAAGTTCAACGTTTTCAACTTTTTGAATAAATCAAAAAAGACGACTGTGCCCCTAGTCCTACTGTGCCCCACCTTCCCCTACTCTGTTCCTTGACTTGAGCAAAGCCTTATATATTATTTCAAAAGTTATTTTCTTATGTAGTATGAGGAGCCTCTCAAACCACAGCACAAAATGACTATATTTTCTAAAAATTTGGGGGGGCATGGCCCCTTTTGCCCCCCTCCCCTGGCTACGCCTATGCGCTGAAGGAACTGTCCTGACAAGATTCATTACTAGAGTCATTATAATTTGAGAAATTCGGCGTTAGTTCTTTTTGAAGTTACGGCAAATTGTTTATTTTCAAAATACCGACTTCAGTCAATGATTTTCAAAATACCGGTCTTTTACCGGCCTTTGCTAATTTAGCAGTAAAATACCGGACATCTGGCAACCCTACCCCCTATTGAAAACTTTCTGGCGACAGTTCTGTGCTCACCCCATCCCCTTGTACACAGGCATGCTTTACACCACTGTTCCAATCTTTCCCTTTCAAATCAGACAACGTTCATAACGGGTTTCCTATGAATGTGGTCTGTTTTGAACGGACACTCTTGACAATATTCGTGTGGATTCTTGTTTCAGATACATGCCATTTTATGCACTATTGTTTTCAGTGCCCTTCTATCCTTTAACTCTCCAACAACTCACCTCCTCCAGCACATTGTCAACTTATTTTATATGACGTCGATTCGATGCATTTTGTCACTTTTTTTATTACATGTGAAATGTCTTCAAACTGAGTTGTGACAGAGTGGGCTGCGCAGTTGACCCATACGATCTTCGGCCAACCCTTTGAGATCGAAATTTGTTGGAACACATCAATTTGCTACACCGTAAGTCATTACTGTGTATTCTCATCAGCATGTAATTAATTTCTCCTCTTTGATGTTATTGTTTTTCCTCCATGTGCCGCAAATCTAATCGTCTGTCAAAACTTATATAGGCTACTTTGGTCAGCCCCCAAACCTGCCATGCGCTCCGTTACAAACGACCTGGTGGTTTTTGATATTTTACTCCGCCCGTCAACAACTTTCACGCGACTTTAATTTCGAAACAACTTCACAAGTTTTGCACAATGGCTCTCAATGTATTGCAGCTGTTTCTGTCGCTGAGCTCCCCAACACCCTCAACCTTCATTAAAAGTGATAAAACCCTCGCAGCGTTTTTATCCCGGCCTTTGTTGCTGGTCCAATTATTACCGACGCAGCATAAACCCAAGACGGCCTTTGGCAAACACCCCAACGGGTCCTCACCACACAGAAAAACGCTATTAGTTTTGCCGGAAGCGCTACGAGCATTAAATCACCGAAGGTCGGTGATTGAACGCTGGGAGCGACGAAACCCATTCCAACGTGCAGCGGCTTCCCGCAGTGTTATTTCGTGAGCGCAGATTGGTTGATCGAATGCACCTCGTACGAACACGAGAGCCACATGCAGGAACTAATAGTATTGTTCGTACTCGTGGGCGTCAAAGGAATTTTTCCAGGGGGGGGGACACGAGGGGAATTTTCTAGAGTGGGGCCAAATGTGGTGAAATTTATTTTTTCCCACTCGAAACTACGAAAACGAAACCTTCATGTGCTAAAATTTTCAAAATCCAGGGCGGCAGCCCCCCTTCCGACGTCCATGTTATAATCTTCACCACCAGACTGCATCGGTTACCAACCCCCGCATCCAAAGAAGTTCCCGACCAGTTCGCCACAAATGTTTCCCAGACCGGGAATCGTCGCCACAGACGTAGCACCTCTTCCACTCTTTTAGTTCAAATGCGCCAGAAATACAAAGAAACGCTACAGGAAGTTGCGCACGCGCGTCATTGTGCAGCGGCGAACGTCGAGAAACAAACAGCACTTTCGGCCTCGCGCGCGTGCAGCATGTCGCTAATTGAAAAGACGAGAAATGTTGTTTAAAAAAGCAGCAACAAACACGAAGCAGCACAAGATACGATTGGGTTTTGTTCGACGTGCGAAGAGAGCGCCATCTGCTGTTTAGTTGCAACACGCCGGCTTGAAAAGTCATGATTGGAGGACAGTGAGCTGATCAACCAATCAAACACGTGCTGTAGGGGTGCGGAGAGTTCACGGACAAAGGCAGCATGCATGACGAGAATTGAAACCATGCGCTCTTGAAGACACTCGGAGCTTTCCGGCCAGGATAAGGATTGCCAGCAGGTATAAAGCATTCTGCTTTCCACTGAAGCTTGTGATTAGATATTTGCATCAAAGCGCGCTCGTGCTGTTCAGACGCTTGCATTTCAGCAGGTAACATGAACCGAGTTTGATCTGCAGGTGGGTTTGAGAGAATACGATAGAGATAGAATGATCTGTATTTTTCACCTAGAAATCCTAATTGACAGCAACTGTATTGCCGCCATTAGACAGACGACTGGAAGCAGGCGCCACACCAAGGCGGAAAACATGTAAGTCGCAAACACGAGTGCTGCCTTCCACACTCCTGGCCTTAAACAAACCGGCTAAATAGGCACATGGGCGTCGAAAGGATTGTTTCCAGGGAAGGGCCAATAGTAGATTTTCCAGGGGTAGTCGAAAATACTTTGGCAGGGGGGCCAAAATGGCGAAATTTCATTTAACCCACTCCGAAACTAAGAAAACAGTCTTGTTTTCGAAAAACTAGATGGGAAAATGTAAAATTTCAAAATCCACGGGGAGGGGGCCTTCGGACGCCCATGCAATCGCATGATTTCAACACATGAAAAAAAACGCACCGCAGAAGTAGGCGTCAGTTGGCCGGTCAACTACAAGCAAATCGAACACGGGAATTCGCAGACGACTCTTCCTGAGCGATCGCGACGTTGGACGAACGGATGGTGCGACGGATCGCTCGTTTTCGACACTGACCAATCACGAACTGACTTGTCAGCATCCGGATAGATGTCGAGAAGAAACAATACCTCGGTGCGTGGTTTGCCGCCACCTCTGTCAACAACTGAAGGGCGAGCAATCGTCCCAATCACTGCAATGTCCGACCGGAGAATGAGCTCGTAAAAGATCGCCGGGGTGTGTTTCTCTTACAAAGGGGGGTCGTGGTGCGTTTCTCCCACTGATTCCGACAAGGGCGTTGAGGTGTCGGCGGGATACTTGTAGATTCAGAAATGTGATATTCTTCGGACAAGACGAGCGATCGGCGGCCAACTTCGCCCACGTCACAGTCGAATGATCGATCGCATCGAGGCGCGGGTCGTAGTTTTAACCGAAGTGAGGTTTGAAAAATTGTGCGTTACAAAGTTTCCTGCGACGGTTCGCGCTCAGACAAAAAACGGAACTACTGCAGAACACCGGGGCCAGTCGTGAAAAAACTGACGCTTTGCCAGCATTCTATGCGGTGATGCGATTAGGTTATTGTGACGTTGCAATAACACCAGCAAATCTTTTTCAAACTGACACGCGAAACCGCGCGTTTTGCGCCTTTCAGAGTTTATCGCTCAGATCGTCGCGAATTTCTACACGCAACGCATCAGAAAGAAGCCTTAAATGCGTCCCGGTGCCGCGGGAGGACAAACAAAAGGCCTTATCTCGTTGCAAGGCAGTGAATGGAGAGCTTTTCAGAGAACCTCAGCGCTCGTTTTTCGAATGAACAAGGCGCCGAGGAAGCTTCTCGCATTTAATCGTCTTTGATAAAATCTTTCAAAATTACTTTTTGACTTCTGTTTGACGGCTCATGAAAGCAATGCGCCATCATTCCGCTCTGGAGCGCCACCCGAGCATGACCGCCCAGATGTTCAGCCACTGTTCGCATGTCATCAAAACGTGACGTCAGCAAACACCCCGACAAGTCACGATTTCTTTTCTGCTTTCCCGACCTTCTTTTCCGCCTTCTTCTTTTTCGGCTTTATAGGGGAGGTGCTGCCGTCGCTGTTCAGGCGCAGGCCAAGCGTGGCCAAATAAAACCGGGCCATCTGTTCGTTCGAGGCCGCAGTTGGGGGCGCGGTGGTCTGCGCGGCATCCGATGGCGCCGACTTGGCCTTTTTGACCGAAGTCAGCATCCGCTCATCCTCGTCGAACAACTTCCGTTTCCGCGACTTGGCCGCCGTCGTCTTGGAGTTGACCCCCTCAACTTTCGGCCTCTCTTCTTCGAAGAGATCAATTGACCCCGCGTCGCTGGCACGACTAGGCGAGGCGACGATGGCCTGCTGCAGCCCAGCAGGGGGGTTAATCTGCTCCGTGCCGGGTTTTTCTTCTTTTTCTTCGGCGCTTTTCAACGCCGCCTTAAC
>Ga0210059_1013122_pt1 | contig 12431 bp, 10 predicted proteins | sample Ectturendosymbi2_FD_188042 | JGI IMG/M metagenome (GOLD analysis project Ga0210059, IMG submission 188042) | Ecteinascidia turbinata endosymbiont from Florida, USA - Sample 2 (SPAdes) (version 2) | ecosystem: Host-associated > Tunicates > Ascidians > Unclassified | place: Key West, Florida...
ACAGTGTTGTAGCTGTGTTCAGTGGAAGAGTTACATTTGTGCTAAATTTTGGTAATCTTCAATTTTTGTAACCTTGAGGTTTGATCTTAGCAACAGTGCGTAATTTTTTCTTTTTGTTTCATATGTCAACTTTTGCGCAGGACTGAAGATGTGTAATACACGAAACTAGTTTCCTTACGCAATAAATTGCGATAGATTCGCTTGGTGTGGGTCACTGTTGTGGCTTTACAAATATTGTAAAATGAAATAAGTTATATTCAATTTTAAACACACCCGAAGGTATTATTATGAGAACTGACAGTGTGCTGTCAATGCTGCAATCTTTAATCTACACTTAAAATGTTGCAACAAAAGCTACAAAAAAGTATTATTCACAAAATAAAATGCAGTATTAGAAACAGTGACAATCCCTTGTTTGCATCGAGCATCAGTACAACAAAAATATTCTCAGCAACCAGGTGTACATGCAAGGTTCTACATTTTTGGGTAGTATTGGAAACAGTATCACACAAAGTGACAATCCTATATTAAAATCTTACATTATGCCTACAAGCATGAAAAATCACAAATGCATGTCATGTTTCTCTAACAACTATTTGTTATGAAGCTTAAAACCTGCCATGTCTATTTACATTACTTAGAAATAATGTCAACAGATTGCATCATCAATCTAATTCAATAGATCTAATGTAAGATGCAACATACAATTACCAATTGAAAACGTTTTTTTCACCAATCATAAGAAGCATTCATGCTCATAGAGCTAATGGTGTAATTCAATGTTACTCCCTGAAGGAATAGGGCACCAAACACAATGATTTTTTAATGAAAGAATTGTTTCTGTTTGATAACAAACATTGTGACTTTTACTTCTAAAAACCCCAGAATATTTGTCATGACAAAGATCATGGAATATGATAAACTTTGCTAAGTATCCCAAGACCATCTGTAACTGGCAAATGTGCACATATGCAATGTTTCAACGTTAAAAATGATGGTCTCTTCTGGAATTGGAAGGGAAGGAAGCAGTGTAGCATTCCAAGCCTTGAGACACATGTGAGTCACCTGAATTTCTGCTGCAAGCTTCAAGAAATGATGAATTCCAGGCATTTAAGCATGCTCCACGTAGAATCATTTAACTTGCATTGAAGCCAGAAGAAATAATACATATGTTTAATACTGTAGGTATGTCAAAGTGTCTGAATTACACTGTGGAACTATACACTGTGTCATTATGTGGCAATTCTTTATGAACAAGGACAACATGTGGAGGTGTTTTTACAAGCATATCAGTGTGGGAAAGGCCTTGCATTTTGCACTGTTGCTTAGGAAAACTTGATGCAATCATTATGCCTGTAAAAGGGCTTGAATGTTCTTGGATAGGTGAGAATGGATGTTTTCGGTCCCTCATGTCTGAGAAAGCTGGGAGGCATTTTCAGAATTCTAGGACTGCTACTTATGTGACCTTTAAGAGGAAAGTCATTATTACAAAATGATAATATATGAACCCTGTGCCTAGAACTAATGCATGCAACAAAGTAAAGACAGTATTGGGATGGTTTTCTAAGCAACCACACACATAGCTTGGTACACTGCAATCTGCTACATCACTTAAATTTCCATCATTGGGTGTTAATGATGAAACAGAGTACAAGTCTTTCATTTTTCAAAGGTAATTCATCACTATGCTTGTTTTCAGCATACCTGCTGAATAGCTTAGGTTGGAAATTTCATTTGAAGTAAGATTAACGCTCAACTACGTGCAGAAATTACACAGAAAGTTAGAAAGAACAAGTAGAACATGTTACTTGTACATCTTTTTAGGGGCAACTTTTTGTTGCTATGAGTATTGGTTTATAGACATTCTTTTGTTGATGAACTCTTAATCTCTATTAATAATTGCATGCTTGATTCTGGTCATGCTTCGTCAGTTAAATTCAGTTCAATTATTCTTATGGCTTTTTCCAAATCATTCATTTATTTCACAACATTTTTCAAAACACAGCTAAAATTGATTCTGTTTATAGTATCAAGTATTTTAAATGAGCCACAGCATGTTCAACATTTCTTTTTTCAAACAGAAGAAAACCCTGAGCACTGCAAAAACTTACCAATGTGGTTTGTCCTCATCAACAACAAACACAAACTTACCACGAGCAAAAATTACTGGAGCTTGATAGGTGTAGTAGAAGAACCTGCTCACATAAGGTATTGGATTTAACCAACTTTTATATTCCAGCTCAGGAAGAGTAATTTTTGGATCATAAAAAGTCCGTCTCTGTTCCCTCTTCACTGGGTCTTCTATTGGCTCCCCAACACCAGGTCTACACCAAAATCAAAAATTTTTAAAAAACAAGAGAAATAAAATTACCTTTACCACACTCATACCTTTGCTCAGCTAGATTTATTGTAAACATCACACAACAACATAACATTGACAGAACTCTACAAGCGATTTATTGTCATGCATGTTATTTAGTGGAACTTCTGTTAATTACGTAAGAGCCGCATGAAATTGGTCAAATAGCCACATGTGGCTCACAAGCTGCAGGTTGGCCACCCCTGATATATATAAACACATTTATACGCTTGGATTAGAGTATCATCCTTGTCCCATGTCCTAAAAAACCCTAAACCTAAACACTAGTTACCCCTAACTCTACACCAAAATCCTCACCCAAAATGTAAACCGTGTCTGGTTTTTGAAACTTAAACAAAAATTTCGTGGAAAGCGCACCCATCAAAAGTGTCATCTCTACTAGCAAAGCCAATGCAAGAATGCTGAGAGCCTAACCGACAACAGCTCACATAACAGGTATAGACACTTTCCACTTGACCAGGTTCACCGTACTGTTAGTGTCACATACTCAGGTCAGCAATGTTATATATCTGGACAAAGCTGGAAACAGTTCGAATGGCGAAATAGCCTGGCAGAGCATTTGCTGATGTCGGCAAAATGGACACTACCGAAAAAAATATCATCCTAAAGGGCAAAATAATTTATTTGCGGGCCTAATTTGGCCCGCATGCCTTCAAGTTTGACACATATGGCTTATAATGCGTTTTTTATCGTAAACTGTAAACTTTTTCATAAACTATCAGTCAACACTACAATAGCAGGCTAGTATACACAGATGGATCACCAACTTACATGTCTGTAGGAAGAACTGACATGCTGTGATTGGCTGTTTCAACATCAAAATCAGTCTTTGCCTAATCACACATCTACACAAACACAAATCATCACGATTATTGCATAATACATTTTTCATTAATTACTTTTTAAAAACTTATACCATCATGAAGACAGGTTAGTTTTACCCTATGGATGAAGTGATGTTGTGACAGTTATTCTGCGCAGTATGAAAGAAACTGCAAGATTCAGACATTTGGTTAATGTGCTTGGCTGATAAGCCAGTGGTGTGAATCTACCATCTGATAGATGATAACTGAACGTCTTAAGTCAGAATCCCGCCTGGAGTAATAATGCACTCATGTCCTGCCAGCAACAGGCACAAGTAGACAGCCGTTAGGCTGTTGCTAGAACCAATATCTGAACTTACGCAAGCCTAGCAAGGGCTGCTCACTAGTTGGTGCATCCTGTTGCAAACATGTGATATTAAATCATTCACAAATGACCTAATTGAATATTGGGGTGATAATCACTAAAGCAGTCTTTTCACTGTGATTTGTTGAGAGTAAGCCTCAAGACCTATAGATTTGTTTACCTGGAGCACGGGCCCTTGATTTTAGGGTATATTGCTTGCTTTTCCAATTTTTGTTTGTTTTTTGTGCATGTGTCTTCATGTTTTTGGCTTTTTTTTTTAAACTAGCTGAGTTACTAAGCTCAGTTAGTACAATATCAAGATCTCAGTTTGTTTCCATAATAGACAAAGCATAGTTACAAAAGCAGAATATTTATACAGTAAAACATTTGTTTACTTCATTGCATATTAAACTTGAAAACATTCTTCAGTTTTCGAACTGATGAAACCACAAAATATAGTATAAATGAACAAACATAGACAGACCAAATGTAGACAAAAAGCCAAAGCAAATACAAATGGACAACGGTAGAAAAACATAAAAACCAACTTGGAAAAAGTGTCAAAAAGTGAAAATGAATAGATTCGCAAAAAAGCAAGCAATATATCCCAAAATCAAAAATTGCAAATGAAAGGGGACCATGGCAAACATTAACATTAATGAAATAATCGCCTGACAACATATATTACAAAAACATAAATGTTAACTCATTTACATAACCAGGGCTTTTTAAGGTGTTTTAGGGACACAATTTGGGTCCCTAGAATCAGCTAAAATTATCATCGGGTCCTTAGAAGCAGAGAAAATAAGGCCTTCAGAATAAGAGAAATCGGGTCCCTACAGGTCCATACCAGGTACCTAACATTTTCCTTGAAAAAAACTGCATAACAGTCATTAACATAACACAGATGATGGTGGGCAAGCAATGGTGAAGAGTTGAGGTATGTACAGACGAGCAGGTGAAGCATGCATACATGTAAGAAAAGTAAGCAACAATATATAAGGATTATGAGGCAGACAGCAATGCAGTAAAGAAAACACAACATTACAGAATAAAAGCAAGGGCAAAAACAATGTTTATACACAAAATTCATGAAGATGTAAAAATACAATTACCCACACACCACAATGGAGTATCCACAGTTTCAGCACCAGGCACATAGCATTAGCATTAGCGAATAAGGTTGAATAGGCAAAGGTATAAACAGATTACAAAAAAGTTTAGCAGTAAACCAGTAATTCATCAAGTGTCAAGTACATGAAAAACAAATTAGGGCTAGTTGAAGAATCGAATATTTTGTTCTAGAAAAGATAATATTTGACCCATAATAATGTCATGCCTTATGACGTATCCATCTATATCACACACCTACTAATGAAACCATAAAATAAAATGATGGAACCACAATGTTGTGATATGTAGGGCTTATCACCAATGGTGCCAAATAGCAGTGGTTCTGGTTTAAAAATTTGGCGAAACAGCACACATTGAAAGTGCCAAATAGAAGAGGTTAATCATAAAAAAAACACCAAAATGCCAATTAGCAAAGGTGCTGAGTAGAAGAGGTGCAAAATAGCAGAGGTGCCAAATGGCAAAAGTTCTGGTATGCAGCATGCATAAAGAGGACGATTGGATCTAGTGCACAGCACTAAGTACAACATACAAAACACAGATTATTATAAGAAAAATGTTTGACCTTAACACGTTGAGAGCCGGCCTATGGTATATTCGTACTTGGATTTCGGCTTAAAAAACAGCAATTTTCAGTTGCCTTACCAACGCCCTAGCTCCTCCACCGATTGCGCTAGAGAGCTGTTCAAGAACTCAAATGGAACCGCCAGTCTAGTAGATTGCACTCGAAAAAAAATATTTTGGTTGGGGGGTGTGGATTTTTTGTGAGTGACATCATAAGTGAAGTAGTTTTAGGGTCATTTTGGCTCAAAATGTTACCTGGCCTAGGGCCCAACCGCTAGGCCAAAGTGTTTCGCTGAAGTTTTTAATGGAAACTAGGCTCGAGCCCGAGTCTTTTAAGCCTTTGATCGACTTTCTAGCGTTTCTGGTTCAAAACTTATGATTTAAAATAAACAAATTATTTAATTATCTAATTAATCAAATATTTTTACTAACTTACATCATAACTTTTGAACCTGAAACCCCAGCAGGTCATCCAAAGTATCAAAAGACTCAGATTGTAGCCTAGTTTCCAGTAAAAACTTAAGCAAAATACTACCACCTAACAGTTGGCGCCCAGGGCCAGGGAAAATGGGCCAAGGTGGCCAAAAAGTCCTCCATTTATGATGTCACTCACAAAAAAACCACACCCCCCAAGCAAAAAATTTTTTTCGAGTGCGATCTACTAGACTGGCCAATCCGTTTGAGCTGTTGAACAGCTCTCTAGCGCAATGGGCGGAGGAGCTAGGGTGTTGGAAAGGCAACCGAAAACTGCTGTTTTTTTTTGCGAAAATCACCGAAACCAGACGGCTCTAAAAGTGTTAAGCAAAAGAATATGGTAGTGGTTATGGATCTGCCTCGCATGACTGACGTGGTTCGAACAAAATGCTGAGTTTGTCACACAAGCGGCACTTTCTTGGTAACACAGCGGTAGCATTTACGTCTGCTGTGCCAATGGTTTTCGGTTCGGCTCTCAACTTGGCAACTTTTGTTTTGGTAGTAGTGCTTGCACATTTCAATTCATGGGACCAGTTTTTCTTTACTTTTTTCAAAAGTTTCCAAACTTTTCTTTTCAGATTTACAGTTTAGATTTATGATTGGGGTTTACGTTTTAGGTTTAGGGGAAAAGGGTTTAGGTAAAAGGTTTAAAAGTTTAGGTTTACAACTTTTGCTTTAGGGGTTAAGGTTTACGTTTAGGTTAAAACTTTAGGTTTTACACTTGGTATGTTTCTAACAAGCCTACCACATTACTGTCACGTTTCAGGTGACAGACAAATGAGGTTTCAAGTAAGGTCCACAGGCGGACCTGTAGCCACCACCAAGGAATAAATGCATGGTATAATATGGCCTACTAAAAATTTTAAAGACTCTGAATGATTTGTAATTTCAGACATAAATGCAACAGAAAAACAAGGGGGAGAAAGGCCACAAAATGAAAAAAAGCACTGCAATATGAAATCAAACTGAAACAGCAAAAAAATAAAAACAAAAGGCAAAGATCACACAATAGACAACATGACACAGATGATGGTGGACAAGCAATGGATGAAGAGATGAGACATGTACAAATGAGCAGGTGAAGCAAGGGTGAACGAAGCAAGCAGCAATACAGGTTATGAGGCAAAGAGCAACGTATTTTAACACAACATTTCATTACAAAAACATACAAATCGTGAAGAAATAGAAATTTACCCACGGACCATAGTGGGATGAGTTTCATGGATGAGTTTTTCCTAACCAGATGCATGGTGTCACCAAATGAAGTTGAAGAGAAGGGTGTGGACAGATTACAGCAATATTAGTAGCAAACATTATTCCAATATGTGTTAAGTACATGAAAAACAAAAAAAGCTTAGGAAGTGAAAGAAGTATTTGGTTTTCAGGTAAAGTTTCATAAAAAGTCACGACTGATGTGAACCACTTATTTCACAGACATAACTGGTGTCATGTCATTAACACCATCATTCAGCTTTACATGATTATGGGCTTTGGAATCAAGCTGAAGTCAATGTCTGTGAGGTCTTGGAGGTGGACATCACTTCGTTTGCCTTGAAATCCTTGTATTGCAGCACGGGTGATCCTCAAAAGGGCAACTGAGCTTTGTTCTTACGTATGTTATAACAGATCGATGCATATGGCTCCCTACGTTTTTCAGCTATTTTTCTGCCAGTCTTTTGTTGACTCTGTTGCATTCTGGTGCCATCCCTCCACTTTTTGCGAAGACAAGGGGATTGAATGAAGACTTCTCGATGTTAATCACTTTTTGGTTGGAGTACGAAGTGTAACAATTACAGACAATGCTCATTCATTACAGGTCTTTTGGAAAAAGACTTTTCATTCTTTTTTTGCTAAAACTCTGAATATATTTTCAAGGTCAATTATTTAACATTAGACACATCTGCTACTATTTGGTATTTTGTGAAGATCAACCTCTACTGTTTGGAACTTTTGATGTGTCCTGTATTGCCACACTTCTATTTTTCTTGCATTATTTTTTATTTTGTATATTGTAGTCAGGCCCATAACATAACTAGTTTGGGGCACCAGGAGAGGCGAAGAGTTTTCTGAAAGGGGCCCAAAGTTTTGAAGTATGTCCAATATTTTCAAAGTACATCCAACACATTTTTCCAGGGGAAAAAAAATTTTTCTCGGGGGGCCACCCTTGGTTACAGACCTGATTATAGTTAGTGCTACGCTCTAGATTCATTCGTCCTCTTTAGGTTTGCTGCATACCAGAACCACTGCTATTTTGCACCTCTGCTGTTTGGCACCATGAAGAACCCGTGTCGTGATATGTTGGACTTCGCTTGACATTTCTGAGCCTTTGTTTTCCATAAAAATTCATGACAATATCAATAATATATCATTCTCTTAACTAAGAAGGTAAAAAAAGTTTTTGAACAATCATTCAATACAGTATAGGCTAGTACAGTGGTTCCCAACCTTTTTCGAACAGTTAAGTTACCCAAATCAAGGTAGCAATTATGTCTTTATCATCCTCAATAAAAACTTATCGCATTTCATGTCGAAAATTCCTTTTCCAGTGATCGCTCAAAACACAGAACAACATTGTGGTTTTGGCTCCGCGTTACCCCAAGAAGAACAGCATATTACCCTCAGGGGGTAATTTACCCCCAGTTTGGGAACCACTGGGCTAGTAGAAATTGAAAACACTAGCAAACAAACCTATCGAACGTTTATACACTACAACCGGACTCACCAAGGTGAAGTTAGCCGAACTTTTCTCAGCCGCACTTTTCGCGAAATGCGAGGTTCGGAGAAAAAAATTTTATTCACAAATTAGCAAAAAACAAGTCGTTTTCTTTACAGCAAATGAAAGGGATTCAATATTACATCATTACTGAAGACGTAGGCTGTAAAACAAACCTTTGCAATGCAGAACAATTATCAAAATTAAAAAATCAGCTCAGAGTATTTAGTCCAGAAAAAACGTAAAAGAGATTTTTCAAACAAATTTCAAACACTTTCCGGAAACACATATGTACACATATTTTATATCACTGTCTTTGAAATTTCATGCAGATTCCATGCCTGTCAAAATTTTGAACTACACTATTCGGAATTGAGAGATTTCGAACAAAATGTTAAGTACGGTTTTACGCACACATAGCGTTTGAGACAGAGAAATCTTGGCTGACAACCTGTTGTTCATCCTAATTTTAAACAACTTTCCGGTACACTTACGAACACATATTGTATATCACTGTCTTTGTAATTTAATGCAGATTCCATTTCTGTCAAAAATTTTGAATTACACTATTCGGCATCAAGAGCTTTCGAACAAAATGTAAAGTACGGTTTTACGCACACATAGCGTTTGAGACAGAGAAATCTTGGCTGACAACCTGTTGTTCATCCTAATTTTAAACAACTTTCCGGTACACTTACGAACACATGTTTTATATCACTGTCTTTGTAATTTAACGAACATTCCATATCTGTCAAAATTATGAACTACACTATTCGGAATCGAGAGATTTCGTACAAAATGTTAGGTACGGTTTTACGCACAGTCAGCATCTGAGGCAGAGAAATCTTGGCTGACAACATGTTGTTCATCCTAAATTTAAACAACTTTTCGGAACACGTGCGATCACATATTTTATATCACTGTCTTTGTGATTTAATGCAGATTTCATATCCGTCAAAATTTTGACTATTCGGGATCGAGAGATTTCGAACAAAATGTTAGGTACGCTTTTACACAGTACATCCAATAGCGTTTGAGACAGAGAAATCTCGGCTGACAACCCTTTGTTCATCCTAATTTTAAATAACTTTCCGGAACACGTCCGAACACATATTTTATATCACGGTCTTCATAATTTAACGCAGATTACATATCTGTCAAAATTTTGAGCTACACTATTCGGAATCGAGAGATTTCGTACACAATGTTAGGTACGCTTTTTGGCTGACAACATGTTGTTCATCCTGATTTCAAACAATTTTCCGGTACACATACGAACACATATTTTTATGTCACTGTCTTTGTAGTTTAATGCAGATTCCATATCTGTCAAAATCTTAAACTACACTATTCGGAATCGAGAGATTTCGTACAAAATGTTAGGTACGGTTTTACGCACAGAGAGCGTCTGAGAAAGAGAAATCTCGGCTGACAACTTGTTGTTCATCCTAATTTTAAACAACTTTCCGGAACACGTCCGAACACATATTTTATATCACGGTCTTCATAATTTAAAGCAGATTCCATTTCTGTCAAAAATTTTGAACTACACTATTCGGGATTGAGAGATTTCGAACAAAATGTTAGGTACGGTTTTGCGCACAGTCAGCGTCTGAGACAGAGAAATCTTGGCTGACAATATGTTGTTCATCCTAAATTTAAACAACTTTTCGGAGCACGTGCGTACACATATTTTATGTCACTGTCTTTGTTAATTAATGCACTTTCCATATCTGTCAAAATTATGAACTACACTATACGGAATCGAGAGATTTCGTACAAAATGTTAGGTACGGTTTTACGCACAATCAGCATCTGAGGCAGAGAAATCTTGGCTGACAACATGTTGTTCATCCTAAATTTAAACAACTTTTCGGAGCACGTGCGTACACATATTTTATGTCACTGTCTTTGTAATTTAATGCAGATGTCATATCTGTCAAAATTTTGAACTACACTATTCGGGATCGAGAGATTTCAAACAAAATGTTAGGTACGCTTTTTGGCTGACAACATGTTGTTCATCCTGATTTTAAACAACTTTCAGGAACACGTACGAACACATATTTTTATGTCACTGTCTTCACAATTTAATGCAGATTCCATATCTGTCAAAATTTTGAACCACACTATTCAGAATCGAGAGATTTCGTACAAAATGTTTCGTCCGCTTTTACGCACGGAGAGGGGATGAGACAGATCAATCTTGGCTGACAACATGTTGTTCATCCTAATTTTAAACAACTTTCCATAATACTTACGAACACATTTTATATCACTATCTTTGTAATTTAATGCAGATTCCATTTATGTCAAGATTTTGAACTACACTATTCGGAATCGAGAGATTTTGTACAAAATGTTTCGTAAGTTTTTACGCACAGAGAGCGTCTGAGACAGAGAAATCTTCGCTGACAACCTGTTGCTCATCCTATTTTGAAACAACTCTCCGGAACACGCACGAACACATATTTTATATCACTGTCTTTGTAATTTAATGCACATTCCATATCTGTGAAAATTTTGAACTACACTAGCATTCCCTTAAAGTGTCTTTGCTTGTATAGGTTCCTCTTGTGTTTCAATGATGATTGTATTCCTGAGCGTTTCCGACTTGATTTCTTGTGCTCATAATAAATGAAGATCGTTTTTTGACACTTTGCCAGTGATGATGTATTTTCACTCTTGAAATGAGGTGGACTTCATAGACTGCAGTGAAAACGATTGAAGCCGCTTTCAAGTGCAGAATAATTCACATGATGACCTTTAAAAAAGACCAAGGGTATGTGGAAGAAACTTGGAAATATTTGTACATTGTCGGTAAGCTGCTAATTACCACTTGAAACGAGTGACGTGCTTTGTATATTGAACCGATTTAGTAAGTTGTATGTTCTTTGAAATATACTTCTAAAGCATAAATATATTATTCGACATTGCATTGTATTGTTACCTAGAATGGTTTGCAGCACGGTCCTTGCCAGAATTTTGAAAGAATGGCTTGTTTTGTTACCTCTTCACTCATGTTTAGACATCCACTTTTGTACCATCTTGAACATCGGTCACAGCCCACCTGCAAAAATGATGTTTTTCCTATTTTTGTGATTATGAAACCATATTTCTCACTTTGATTTCAAACATAAGTACAAAAATTACCGATTCTCTGGGCTTGGTGCAATGTAACAAATGGAATTTGTTTAACTCATCTTGTGTTGTCCATTCATTATGTTTTTTATCATGTGATTTTTTCATTATGTTCTGCTAAATATTAGACTACTTATGTTTCGCGTTAAATGCAGCAAGCACTGCATAATAAATTGTAGCTACGTATGGAAAAGATCGCAAACTAACCCAGTTATCTCCTGGAATATCTCTGCTTCTGCACCAGCTGCACAGGTCTTCGATGTCCTCTGAAAAAAATGTTTTGCCTGAATTCAAACATTTTATTTAGAAGTTAACGAAGGGCAGGCTTTGTAGATTTTTTGCAAACACTATAATTTCTACCACGGGCGTCGGAACGGGGGCGGGAGTGATTTTATTTTCAAAATCCTTCCGACGCCCATGATTTCCACCAATTTTTCAGTGTGCTGTTAGTCACCAAGTCCGTGAACAAGTTATATTTTTGGTTTTCGGGGGTTGGCAAAATGATTTGTAGTTGTTGTACCCAACAGTTAAAATCGTTTTTGGAAATTTTCGGTGTAGGCAATTCTCCAATTGTCCCCTTCTCTGGTTGCGGGTTTGGTGATCACACATTTGAATTCTCATAACAAACAAACAACGACCAATATAAGTGTAATGCTGCACAGTACAAGTGCAAAGACATTACGCTTACCGGACATAGCAGAGATCATTTTAGCAAAGTAATGGTAATGGTTGATTGTTTCATATGACTCAGCCAATAAGCAGAAGCACCATAAAAGCCATCGCATGCAGTAAACCAACCATTAGCGAACATTAGAGCAAATGAGAATACAATGGCACAATAGCTGATCAGTGTAAACAAAG
>Ga0210059_1013123_pt1 | contig 12431 bp, 8 predicted proteins | sample Ectturendosymbi2_FD_188042 | JGI IMG/M metagenome (GOLD analysis project Ga0210059, IMG submission 188042) | Ecteinascidia turbinata endosymbiont from Florida, USA - Sample 2 (SPAdes) (version 2) | ecosystem: Host-associated > Tunicates > Ascidians > Unclassified | place: Key West, Florida...
TTCAGGAAAACAGTTTACATGACTATGAAGAAAACGAACCTTCACACTTATATTGCATCCTAATTTTTCGAAAGAATTGAACAGCTGCTTTAAAAAGTAGGAGCTTTTAAATATCCAAGGAAATTTTCGACAACTGCTGTAAGTGACAGCCAAGCATTTTTACGAGGGTTGTCACGGTAAGTGCAAAATATTTGTCCTGCATTTAAACGTCATATCTGAAAACCATACAAAATTCCAGCCCTCAACTTTACAGTGCTCAGTGCAGGGAACTTTTCATACAAATATGCAAAGCAGTCACTTTTACCTACTTTAAGCTTGTGCAAACTGTTTTCATAATTTGATATGGAAAGGAGGAAGTAACATCTCGTTTGGATTAATCAAAGGAAATTGTATAATATTTATTTTCCCAATCTCAAGTCTTTCTCTCTTTGGCCAACTTTCCCTAGTCCGATTCTCTTGGCAAGCCCTGCTGTTCCACAGACACAAGAAACACGTAAAGTTTGTGTATCGACATTGTTGCCCAACCAATATGCATAAATTCTTCAAATTTACTGCAAATTATCCAGTTATGCTCATCAAGTATGGTACCAGGCACAGACTATTCTGACACAGGATTTTATAGTAGTTACCGCTTACAATATAACTGGCTACCACTAACTCACTCCCTGTGCACCTACGCAGTTCAACAACAGCTGATATAGCATTTCAGCATTTAAATGCACGACTAGTGATTACAAAATCTGTTTTAAAGTTAAAAATGGTGGAAGGTAACTTTTGAAACTTTTGGTGAGGTTTTTCAATGTTTTGCGAAAAACTGTAAAACTTATGCCCTGCAGCATCTAATCCTGACCGGATGGACAAAAATGGATACGATTTTTGGACTCAGCGCCCCCCAAAACCCTCAAAACCGTTACAAACTTCAAGTCTCCAAAAATCCTGTGAACCGGTGTTATTCTTCAATTATGACTTATTAGTAGAAAGTGCTCGAAAAAATGGATAGTAGGCAGTTTATGAAAAGAATACATTTCTGATAGTTGAAGTGTAGAAAACATTTCAGAGAAAATATTGACAATTGAGGTTCAACCAGCACAGATTAATGGAGTAGAAAGGGTAAAAGCGGTTTGTGAACGTCCATTTAATTGCATCTTCAGAAACCTGAAAAGGATAAGCAAATTTCGACGTTACCCCCCTTGGATAAATTCTGTGAACGCCCATGTTGCCAATTGATAACGTAAGAGACTAAAAGCGTATTTTGGTTGGTGACAGTTGCATTGTGTGATTGAACGGACTTCTAGCGAAAGTAGACACGTTGAAAGAATTTGGTTGGGTCGTTAAAATTTTTTTTACTTTAACTTCAAATCACTGGATCACAAACGATAAGGAATTAAACAGTTTGAAAGGAAGAATTTTTACTGTTACCATTTTACGTGCAGAAATAAATACATTACGAGGGTTTGGGGATCTGCACCGGCAACATACATACAAGGTTGAATGAAAGGCTGCATTGGCGGGAAAGAGAATGCGACAAAAACGATTGCAAACCATTGTGTCAAAACAGGGAAGGATCAAGGATGGCCATCTTCCTTAAATTAACGATTAAATGGATCAGGCACTTCGTACGCGACTCAGCTGAGCATATAAATGCACGTTTCAAGAAGTTAATTTGCATCCTGACCACAAATAACCATAAACGACATATTGTAATAAGCTTAACAAGCATTTTACCTTGAAATGAGACTTTTCCTTGAAAATATTCATTTATATGCAACTTGAACCGCACATTGCACGTGGATGGAGTGCAATAACCTTCGCATTTGAACAATGGAAGGTGAAGTCGCTTAGAATCTTTCAGTCGCACAACATGCCATTTGAATCCGAATTAGCAAGTGCTGTTGACAAGTTTTAGGTTTCGAATCACCTCGCTCCTCCATGCAGAATCCGCAAAAACCTCTACATTTCTGAGTAAACTTGCATCTGTCCCAAACATCCTTGCTTAAAAGCATAGGACAAACGTTAACAGGTTTATGAAGTCTGTCTTTCGACACATCTTGGAGTTCACCCAAAACAGTACTATAAGCAAACGAACTGTTACAACATTTCAGTATTAGCCTCTTGATATCAGCTTTGCCGCAACTTTTCTTTTTCAACAGCAGAAAGTGCTATGCATTTGCGAAAGACAGCAAAGAACTTTCCATACTATAAGAAGGCATGGTAATGAACAGTCATCCGACACAACAAACATCAGCAATTACTCAACTGAAAATACTTGGCAATGCATGCAACAAGCAATATATAGGTGAGTTCGAGCAACCACACTCTTACAACAGACCTTCTCACGAGGGGAGTGAGAAAATTTAGAAGTTTCATCTAAACGGCAAAGCACAATAAGACATTGATGTCATCAATTGTAACACACCTGAAATGACAGGAGGTCAGCTCAACTGCGACAAGAATCAGCGATATTTGCTCTCTGCTGGCTTGCTCACAGGACAATGAATAGAGAAGCAAAAACTTGTGGAGAAAGATGCATTTCATCATGTCCCAGTAAGAAACAAACAAAGGACTAAGTGTTAGGTGATGAGCTCCCTGTTGAAACAGTGCAACCAACCAGAGGGTGCACACCTGAAGAGTTGGAAAAAGACATTTTACAGGAGACGTAAGCACCACCATCACGCAACACGAGAATGTGGAAGCGAAAGACATTTTTGGTGTTAGAGTACCTTTGCGATTTTCTACTCATTTCATTCAAACAAAAATAACCTCCGCGATTATTTCGCAGATCAGTAGTTCGATAAATTTCAAAGATGTTGGTATAAAATTTGTTATCACAACCCTTTCGGAAACTATTTTAATATTGAATTGAAATCGATAGTCGCGCAACATGAGAATCTGGTAGCGAAAGGCATTTTTGGTTTTAGAGTACCTTTGCCATTTTATTCTCATTTCGTTTAAACAAAAATAACCCCCGCGATTTTTTCAAAGATCAATAGTTCGATAAATTCCTAAGATCTTGATATAAACTTTGTTATCATAACCCCATCGGAAAGTATTTCAATATTGAATTGAAATCGATAGTCGCGCTACACGAGAATCTGGCAACGAAAGGCATTTTTGGTGTTAGAGTACCTTTGCGATTTTTCTTCTAATTTCGTTCAAACAAAAATAACCCCCACGATTTTTTTACAGGTCAATAGTTCGATAAATTCCTAAGACTTTGATATAAAATTTATCATCATAACCCCTCGGAAAGTATTTTAATTTGTAGTTGAATTATCACTAATTTTCAAAAACATGCTTGTTTTGAACAATTCGTGTGAGCTTGGTACAACATATTTGCAAGTTTTTTTGCTTTGGATGTTGTTCTCTTTCATTTGCTTGCGTTTATTTTGTCGTAACAGGTCCTTTTATGCCTTTTTGAGTTCTTTCAAATTTACGTGCGAATCTCGCATCAACTGAAAAAGTGCGGCTGGAAAAGTCGGGCTCACTTTACCTAGGTGCCCACCAAAGGCCCCATGTGGTGACTGGGCTGTGTGGCAAAACTTCAGCTTGCTTTTTAATGCAATTGACTCGGAAAAGTGCTTAGGTTATGCAATATGTCAAGCTTGCAAGAGAAGATATGTCAAACTTTCTGTTTATAAGCATGACAGGGACCAAAGTGATACAAAGCATTCAAGTGTCTACTTTGCTCCAAGGCAAAATCTGTGCTGGGACTATTTTGCCTTTATTTAAGCACAATTGGTTGAAGTAGTCATATGACAAGCATGATACGCAGAGACAATTGGTTGGGATTTAGGAGTTTATGGTTAGTGTTTAGGATCAGGGTTTATGGGCAAGTTTTAGGTTTAGGGGTTCAATGTTTAGTGTTAGGGTTTAGCCTACAGTTCACTTAGTAATGCAAAGCTGCTAACTGCTTGCCATCCCTGAAGTGAAACCATGACAACCATCATCCATGCATGGGACTGAGCTTTTACAGATGTCATGGCCAACTAAGCAGGACATGCGTTCCAAACTTGTCATGTGACTACTACAATCAATTGTGTTTAGCTAAAGGCAAAATAGCTCCATCAGTTATTTTGCCTCATGAGGCAAAATAGACACAGCACCAAAATGTATGTTGTGGATCGCAATATACTTTTGGATAGTTTTCAGATACGGATGGTATGATTTCAACCAAAACAGGATTTGGATCGGATACGGATATCATTTTTCAAAAACAGGATAACATCGGATAGTGAAAATCCAATATACGATCATCTTTGCTTTCCACATTCTAAAATGTGGTGCGTAAGCAACAGACCATGTCAAGCTAATTTTTGCAATTAGTTGGACCATAAACAGAATACAACACGACAAAGCATGATGTATGATTGGGCGTATTGATTTGGTTTATGATAGTACGTGTGTATATATGATTAAATTTTGCATTTAAAGTCAGAATATACCAACCACAAAACAATATAACCAAGGTGTTGGATGATACCAAGAAGACCAAAAGAAATGTAGTTAAGTCACACAACAGTGGACAGAACCAAGAACGCAAACATCAGAGTATGAGCAACCAAAACAAATGAAAAAGAAATAGGAAAAAAACAAAAAATACAATAAACATCAACATAACACAGAGAGAGATGATGGTGGGTAAGCAATGGGTGGAAAGATGAGGCATGTACAGATGAGCAGGTGAGGCAAGCATGCAGGTGAAGGAAGCGAGCATCAATAATGATTATGAGGCAGAGAGCACGGCATTTTAATTCAACATTTCATTACAAAAACAAGTAGCATGGGCAGAAAACAATGGTTTTAAATCGTGAAGAAATGTAGATTTACCCACAGACCATAGTGGGGTGGGTTGCATGGATGAGTTGTTCTCAACCAGATGCATGATCGATGATGGTCATGGTCTGGTGTCACCGAATAAGGTTGAAGAGTGAAGGGTATGAACAGGTTACAGTATTATTAGCAGTAATCATTGTTTATTCCAATAAATGTTAGATACATGAAAAACAAAATACGTTTAGTAAGTTGGAGAACTATTTAGTTCTAAGGTATAGTTTCACAAAATGTCACAACTTATCTGTGTAAATTAACGAACCACTTTACTTCACAAATGTAACTTGTGTAAGGTCATTGACACCGGTGTTCAGCTTTATATCTATGACTGTGGGCCTAGGAATTAAGGTGAAGTCAATGTCCGCGAGGTCTTGGAAGTGGACATCACTTCGTTTGCCTCGAAATTCTCGTATTTCAGCAAGGGTGCTCCTCAAAAGGGTAAATCTAAGCTTTGTTCTTATGTATGTTGTGACAGATGCATATGGCTCCCTGCGTTTTTCAGCTATTTTTTCTGCCAGTCTTTTGTTGACTGCGTTGCATTCTGGTGCCATCCCTCCGGTTGTTGTGAAGACAAGGGGATTGAATGAAGACTTCTCTATGTCAATCACTCTTTGGATGTATTTATCCTTCTCTTTTTCATGTTGTTGGTAGACCTCTGCCAGGGACTTCTCAGAATAGGACTGTGAGGTAGGATGTGTGATCCTTATGTCAAAGAAAGTTTTCTCACAGCTATTCGACAGTCCTCTCGTAGAGACATCCAACCTTGCATTGTCAGCAGTGTTGACTTTCCTTTCATAGTCATTTTCATTGATTGGTAGAAGTGTGGGTTCGGTCTGAACATCCCTACAGACCTCTCTCATTATCTGTGCCTAAGAGTCTTTCACTGAGATGTGCCTCATTGAAGTGTAACCACCTAGTTTGCATGTGAGGCAGTGAACCACAGAGTTTGTCTCTCCACAAGCACAGTGGGTGGGTATGCCTTTCACCTTCCATCCATATCTCATGCAGATTGAATCGGTGAATTCTTGTTTGCTTAGTGCATATCCAATCGCTTTGATTAGCAAGGCTGATAGCCAAGAAGATGCCCCTTTTTCCATTGCCCCTTTTATGAGTTGTTGTGGCTCAGGAGTCATTTCCGCCAAAAGTTCATCACGGATGTTTTTGCGTTTTTCATTTTTCTTTTGCCGTATTCTGTTTTCCATGTGTCTGGTAAACTGCTGGTCCGCGGGGTTGTAGTCAAGATCGAGCTTTTGAGTGTAGATTTTGGCTTTTAGTTTATTAGTGATCTGAATTTTTAGTAATGTCGTTGTAACTAGCCACAGTTCGTGTGTTTTTCTTTACTTGTTTTCAAGTGCCAACATTTCACCTGCAAGATTTGTCTTACATTTACAGGACTGATGATGCGTTGGAAAACGTGAAACTAGTTTCCCCGTCAATAAACTGTGACTGATTTACTTGCCGCCATCTTTGTTGCCTGTAACTATGAAAAATAGATACGTTTGCAAGTTTTAATTGTTGCAGAAGAATGAAAGCAGAAAGCAGGCAGATTCCTCAGAAGCTTGCCGCAAGGCTAAAGTTTGTTTACTGAGTGGAGTGCTCGTACTCTGTTTTGGTGGTTTCTCGAGGATCTGTCAGACCTAGCCCACCATGCCTGAGAGGAAGAGCTAATATTTGTCTTTCGGCATCACTAACTTCTCGTCCTATAAGACCGGGAATCAATTGATCTCTGATGGCGTTTTCAAGTGGTTCAAATAATTCACTTGCATCAGGCACTGTTCTTTGGAAATGGGTCCATCTGGAGGATAATCCTTTGGTGAATGCTGCGCACTCTGCTTGAGGGTCATCTTGTGCGTACTTTGAAAGCGATAGAATGTATTGTTCCCTGAATGATTTTGTCCCAATTAAGGATCCAAGGAGGTGTTCACCTTTGTCTGTTATTTTGATTCCATCACCTTTAAAGATTTTTTGTGTGGCTTGCATTGGACTACTGTCTTTTATTAGGAGTTTTGTCTATGCAGGTTTAGGGCAGTACCCAAAGTCTGGTCCATTGGTCTGTAGTTATTCCCACCATTTTTTCACGCCTGCCAGTGATCCGACTGCAGAACTATCATCTGCATACCATACTGTTTCACTTCATCATTTGCGGTTTCATTGCTCAGTGCTTGTATCAGTGGTCGTGTGGATAGGGCATACATTGCCATAGCTGCATTGTCCCCTTGCGTAACACCCTCCTGTGACAGTATGTGGTTGTCATTTTCCAGATAAAGCATGGCGGGTGTGTTGTAACTGTTGTGTAGGTATGTGTACATGGGGTACACAGTCTTTTGATGTTTTCTAGACTGACTTTTCTGTTGAGTTAGTTCAAGGCATTGTCTGCATCCACCAATAGCAGGCATTCACTGTTGTCCTCTTCAAAACTTTTCCTTACAGCATGTATTGCTGCTTCTATGCCCGATTGCAGTCCTGCACATGTCTGCAGTGTTCCCACTACATGTATGATGTCTTCCTTCAGCAGTCCTGTAATTGTTTTGCCAATGATTCGTCGTAAGCATTCACCAACACATACTGGCCTAATGCCGTTACCTTTTTTCTATAATGGAACAAGTCTTCATGTGAGGAGGGTTGATATATAATCGTGTGGAATGGTGTCCATCGCGAGACGCCTGGCCCGGGTGGCAATTTCATCAGCCAGCATTTTTGAGTGGGTGTCATATGATTTCGAACAAATCCTTTCTCTTCAGGTATCCATGTCAATCTGTTTTGATCCTCCTGACCCTGATGAGTTTTTAGTGTTGGATGTAATGTCATCTTGAGTTATGTTTTCAAAGATGACCGTCTCTGTTTCAGGCTTATCAATAATGGCAGATTGTTTTAGTTCCACCGCATTTGGGTGCTTTTCTTTGAGCTTCTTTTTGATGTCTGTAGTGATGTCATGTTTTCCGTCAATGTCACTGGCATGATCCACAATTTTAAGGGCTTGTTTCACCTGTCCTTGTAACATTAGTCTACAGAAAGCTTTCTGGTCTGATTCCTTTTTGGTTTTGACTGATCTTTTAAGTCTTTTTTGAATGGCTTCACACTCTGAGATCAGTTCTTCTAGTTTTCCGTGTTTCCACCATTCCATTCTTTTGTTCAGGTATTTGACATGTTCTCTGTTTTTTGATTTGTGAGATGGCTTCCAGAGTAGTAGTGGCAGAAGTGCTTGAAGCATGTGCATTGCTACTGATTCCCATCTTTTACTGCTGTTAAAGAGTCCTATAAGACGAGTCACTTCTGCAATTAGTGTTTTTCCAGCTTTTCCTCTTGGGATTTGCATATATTTTTTTTCATCTTACAATTTTTTGATACGCCGAATCGAGACTTTTTCTGATTTTCTTCAACTCTTTCATCTTGGCCCATGTGATAGGCATTTCACATTGGGTGATTCCTTATTTTTCTCCTTGCAGCTATCGCATAACCATTGCAATGTGTTATGTCTGTCATAGTCTTTACAATATATCTGATATTCTTCACTCCACATTCCAACACATAATGCAGTGGTACCATTTTGTGCACTCTCCATCACACAGCAAGGCCTCCTCCTTGTCGAAGACAATTTCCTGGCACACTTCACATTTATTTATCCTGGATGCCCCAGTGGCTAGAGGACAGTTGAGAGATGACCACTTGGAAGGTGGTTGACTATTCAGGCCAGTAAGGAGGGAAGTGGCGGCATCACCTGCAGAAGTAGAAATGCAGTCATTCAAATGTGGGCTGAGGCCTTGTGGGCCCACCCTGGAACCATGAGGGAAGGAATAGATGGCAGCATGTATGTTATTTGGGTTTGACTAAAGCGAGGTGGTGGGTGAGGTGATGGCACCAGGGGTTGATGCCACTGAAGATCATGGATATGATTCATAAAACTAAAAGTTGCTCATTTCAAATATGATACCTCTCCAATCTCTGAACTTGCTGTTTTTAGCACATTTATTACTCGCATAAGCTTATTCAAATGAGCAAAAAATGAATTCTGCCCCTATTGCTGCAGTTGCATTGTCTTGCCTTGCTCAACTACTGTATGTGAACGTGCCTGTTTGTTCATTGCTGAAAATGAAAGACTAACTTTGCTTCCTACTTCAACAGTCAGCACAATAGGGCTTAAACTGAAATGGCGTTTGAGCGTATTTGGTATAAATTTCATCATTCTTCCACAAAAACTTCGCACAACATCCAGTATGTGCTGTCATTTGCTTTTGGATGGTTTGTTCTTGGAAGCCTCAGGAATGAACAACTGCGAAGGGCATTTGTGTTTTCGGGTTAGTACCTGTGTGCTAGTCTACAAACTGGCAGTTGTTGATAAGAAATTATGCATGATGGTGAGCATTTTTTGTCATGATACATACTGACAAGGTAGCCAGGCATGGAAATCAAGCATGATTGTTGTTCAGTGGGATAGTTGTTGTGTATTGAGTAACTGATGCATGATGCTGGGCTATTTATATATAGCATATATATCCTGACATTGGGAATTTCCACAAAAAAGCAAGCTGGAAACAAAAATTTGTAATTATAGTCACAAAAATTTTGTTTCCATCTTGTCTGGAATGCTGCATGGAGAAGTGATGGCTTTTTTCTTCAAGTGATCACTAGGGCCATTTTTTATGACCTAAAACACTTGACTATATGACTTTATTTTTCGGAAAACATGACTTTATATGACCAAACAAAAATGACTGAGCTAGAACGTATACAACTATTGTGTAAAGAAATATTACCAGCGAAAAAAGACAAAGAGATGGTAGCCCCATGGTTTGTTGAAACCCCACTGAAACAAACAGCTCAAAACATGAGCAAAACATAATAGTATGGTTTGAACTTTCAAACAAATTGAAAGCATGCATGGACATTTTTTTTTCTTTGGGGTGGCAAGAACATGTATTTTTAGGCAGTGCATTACATTTCATCCAAATAACTTGGTTCACCTGCGTCTTTGCCAACATGTGCAGGGTGCCCAAGTGGGTTCAACTGGCAAGATGCAGCTTAGACATGTCGATGTAGTAGTTTCACCTGATATTTTGAGTTTGTTTCAGTGGCTTCCGTATTGAATTAGGTTGAAAATATGCAAAATATGATTTCATGACGTAACATGGAAAATACAACTTTTTATGACTTTTGATATAAACTTCATAGGGGTGGCATTTTTGTTAAAATTAGTTTCATAGCTTCCTGAAGCACATAAAAAAATATGACTTTTATGACTTTAAATGGCCTTAGTGATCATCTCCACTTCTGGGAAACATATTTGTTTCAGCTGGATTAAACCTATTAACCTGTTGTGTACTTCCCCCCTAAAAGATATAAGAATGTTACAAATTTTTCTGAGGTGTGACAATGAGGTGGAAATGTTAGTCCAGCAGCATGACACAAAAGTTCTCTATAATGGCTGTTGATTGAGCTAAGTCAAATGCACTGATAATCACTAATCTTTTTCTGTGTTAACTGTGGCTTGATTTACCTAAGCTATCAAACTACTAGCCAACTTCACCAAAACAATGGAGCCAGTATTTGTCACCTTCTCTGGCTTACAGTTGTATGACAATTGACAATTGTCATCCCACAACTGAAAAATAACAAAAACTATCTTAAATGTTGAAATTTCACTAAGAAGTAAAGTAAGCTTACTAGAAAATTGCCCAAAACTATAATGATGATTTTTTAATCTATAACAAGCAGCATGACTTTTGCATGGTTAAAAATGTTTGTCACTATAAAAATATTTCTGTGATTTTTCAAACTGCAGTCTTGGTTAAAATTAAGGTATTCGAAGTGGATTGACAATAAGGATATTCTAGCCTGTAACAACACGCAAGTTGTTTTCCAGGAATTGCCACGACTCATATACTCAAAGTTTAGCTTGTGAATAGATAATGGCAAGCAAGTCATGGTTCACTCATCATTGTGTTACAAAAATAGAAATTTTCTTGTTATCTGTTCTATGCCGAATTAACATTGAGTTTGTTTATGTTTGCTGTCTGGGCAAATGCTTTATGCCTTGGTATGGGCATGGCATCTTTAGTAACCTTTCTTCAAAGTAAACAGGTGGCAGTGGTTCAACCCTAGTTTAAATAAGCACTTCTTGTTTATAGTTGTTTATTCACATTTTTATTGATTTTATATTTTCTAGAAAATTCAAGATCATTGTCAGAGTGCATGTGCATTCCGTAAGTTCTGTATTGTAATGGTTTGCTTTCACATTTGTTTAATTCAAATATATGTTATAACTATTTCAATACAACCAAGCAATGGACAACTTCACAAATAAAAAGTTTTCAAATTAAAGATTTTTATTCTGTGTGGAAGCCAACGCCAGTAACATCAGCACTAAAGAAACCATCTTACTGTAGCATACAAAAAAACACAATAAGGAGCATAGTAGTTGATGCACTAAACATCTTGCTTGTGAAATGAATGAGTTTTTCTATGAAAAGAGCCTGACTAAGAACACCCATAATGCAAATTTTGTATTTACTAGAACAGGGATGTCAAACATACAGCCCGCGGGCCAAAACCAGCCCGTTGTGAGGTTGAATCTTGCCCACTGGATGATTTCTTAAAGTAAAAGCTTGTTTGTTTGCTTGAGAAGTTTATCCAGTTATACTTCGATAACTGGTGACTAGATTTCAATTACTTGAAACCTTAACGCAATTGCTTATATTTTGTTGTTTTTTTCTGCTTTTGTCACGTGAAAATTTCTCGTTTTCTGCATGTTTCCTTTTGCATGTTCACACTGGTTTGACCTTTCAAACAGGTATGAACGTGCAAAAGTTCAACTACTGTTGATAAAGTTTAACACTAGAACTCCAGGAAAAAAAAATACTTTGAGCTCCAGCGATGTCGATTTTGAAACCTTGAGTTTTTGGTACATCTCTAACTAAAATTTGCTACGTAAAGCTTCTATTCCAATTATTGACCGAAAAATAAACTGCACAGAAATCTGTTCAACAGGGTAAAATTTGAGAATCGGTAAGAAGCAGTAACTGCAGAAAATAGCACAATGACGTTTAAAAAATGTCGAAATCGACATCGCCGGAATTCTAGTGTGAAAAAACACACAGAAATGTGAACTAAAGCCACCGACTCAAGCATCTTCCTGTTTCGTATATGTCAACCTGGAGTGAAAACACGGAGGACATCTTTGTAGTTTTTCGTGAAAATAAGACCCAAGGAGGTTGTATTGTGGCGTAATAAGGACGTATTGTTAGATGTAGAACTATATCATGCGCGGACTTCGCCTTTTGCCTTTCCTAACTTGCTCAGTTTAGACTTTATTTTTTATTCTGTGGCAGCCTCGTTTCCCAAAATGTCTTTATCGAAAAAGAGAAAAGTTGACAAAGAATGCAGAGTTTTCCAGGACAGTTGATCCGTTTCCTATTTTTTTACGGAGGTGAATCTGATACCTGCATGTTTGGTGTGTTCACAGCAGGTTTCAGTGATGGACAAATATAACATTCGACGCCACTATGAGACTCATCATGCCGAAATATACCGTGGCTTGCAAGGGCAACCGAGGAGAGAGAAGGTAAAGGAATTGATAGCAGGCTTGAAAAAACAGCAATCCGTTT
>Ga0210059_1013124_pt1 | contig 12431 bp, 8 predicted proteins | sample Ectturendosymbi2_FD_188042 | JGI IMG/M metagenome (GOLD analysis project Ga0210059, IMG submission 188042) | Ecteinascidia turbinata endosymbiont from Florida, USA - Sample 2 (SPAdes) (version 2) | ecosystem: Host-associated > Tunicates > Ascidians > Unclassified | place: Key West, Florida...
CGAGTTAGTGGATTTCTCGAAAATTTGCAGATATGCCCAACCGTACTATCAGCATGCAACTGCCTTGGACGCAGAGGAACACAGATTATCGTGATTATCGTGTTTAGGCAATTTTTCCGTTTAAAACATTTCAAAACAGACTAAATTGGAAATCTTGCTAAGTCGTATTAGAAGCAACAGCGTACTGAAAGGCTATGATCTTGATGAAGCCAAATTTATCGTCAGCTTTTTCACGACGTCACGCATAGCTTTATACGGAACATTAGTTTTTGCATTGTTTTTTTGTAAATACTTAGAATGTGAAACGTTTATAGAGAGTATATAAGCGCACACTCAAAGAACTGCAGATGAAATACGTTCCTGGTAGAAATTAAAGGGGTACATTTGAAGAGATATAAAATTGTTACAACGAAACCTGTTATCGGAAATCTTGAAGTAATGCATCAGGCATATACACCTAATTCAAATTTATATAATACTCTACCTAAAATGCATCAACACTTATGTGCAGCATGGTCAAAAACTCTTGGTCAAAGTCTGCATCAAATATAATGTGCTTGAATAAAAATAGTGACTTATGTATATAAGCATGGCAAATCTTCTATGATAAAGGAATATAAATTAAGTATCGCTGCAGCAAGTTTACATAGTTTTCATCTTTTCCGATATTTAGTTGTGGTTTCGAAAACTTAAGAGCTGCGAAATAAGTTTAACTGGCATGACCGCGCTTTGTAAAATGACTTTTGTGTAGAGCAGTAAGGATTTCAAAGTGACTGAATAAGTTCTGGGCATTGTTTAATGCGTTTTAGCTTTGAAACAACATTGCGTCGACTATTTGTTGCGAAGTATCAGCCCTGAGAGTGTCGTTGGAGTTGAAAAAGTGGCAAAAGCAATTAATGAAACAGCACTTGCTACGACCTCAGCAACATTTTTGTCATTGAACAAAGATGCGATTGTCAAGCAGCCAGAGTTTAATGAGCTTGACCGAACAGAAGTTCAGTCTCTCATTTTCTCCGATGAGAAACGGGTAAGCACATGCTTTATTTTCTGCGTTGCTGAAGGCCCCGTTGTCTAATGCACAACGGTGGTATGTCGTGTTTAACTGTCGCGCATTTTGGTTGCTTCGTTTAAACTGGAAAACGCTTTCCGTTGTCAAATGTTTTTGTGACCACTGCGCTTTTCTACATCAAAATGTCATGTTAAACCCTTGAAGAAAACGATTTGTTTGTAGTATAAGTATGACCTATACAAGGTCTCCGAGATTTGTTCATTTGCGCTGTACTGCGTGTAACATTTACTTTAATCCGCTCTAAGTGCTGGGTATCAAATTGTAAATTACCAACCACTTATGGACCTCTCAAATTTCTCCAAGTTTCACCGCATCCTGTATCAAGCGATCACTACACTTGAAATAGTGTAGTGAGCAGGGCTTTGAAATCGATGATTTTTGCAATTTCACTCCGAACTGAAGTCGGAGCCTGTATTCTTATTCCTAAGTCGGAGACAGAGTTTTCAAAAAATGCGCTGACTCCGACAGTGCAGTTCAAAGACTCAAGTTTATGACCGACTACGTAGCGACGTTTACTTTGTCGTCACAATGCAATAGCGATACTTCGCTCTGGAGCCCTTGTCTGAGCAGTGGTCACTATTGTGGGCCATGGATTATGAACAGTAGTGCAAACCTGAGGTTTTGCCCCCGGATATGGGGTTTTCAATGCCTTTCTGGATTTCTCTTCCGTAGATCAGGGGTTTTCAAGATTTTACTGCGTAGCGGTGAGTTAAAATACGGTATGATTGATTTTCTCTGTTATTATATTTCACGACAAGTATGATCGTTTCACCACACTCTTCTGCAAGTGTAGAAAGGATATTTTCACAGTTAAATTGCACGAAAAGCAGAACCACTAACTTTCTGAAAGCAGAAACACTCAAAATTAGACTACTTGCAGGGTTATCACGAGAAAGAATCAGACATGCACCAGTTGGGATCCAAACAAAAAAAACAGTTACAAATGTTCTGGATGGCATAGTGAGCAGGAGATACAAAGAAAGGCTCAAAATACAAAAACATGAAACATCCACTTATTGTGGAAATGAAAATGAGGAAGAATTAATTGAAACTTGTAATGAAAATATCTTGAGACTTTTCTTTTTTATTTGAGCTTTTAAGTGCATTATGACCTACTACGCATTATGGAAGTAAAAATGAAAAATTCATTTCATTTTGTGATTAAAATAACTTTGGTCCGGTGTGTGTGAGCTTGTTCTTTTATGCAAATTGTGATATTTGTTGGTGATGTGGAAAATACTTTTTTAAAAGTTCATCAGCAAAGATATGTATTCACTAGTACTTTTTGTGACTGACTGATGCCTCAATAACAGAAAGATTCACCTGATTTTATGTTTTTTTAATGAGTCTATATGTTGTTTTTTTTCAAAAACTCTCATTTGGCAGCCCTGATTATGAATACTGTATATACATCTGTTCCAGAGAGACTTAGTTTTTTTTCTGGTGTACTAGATGCTTCCACACCATTGTATTTAGTGCCTAGGTTTCTCTATCATTCTATTTTATCCGTATGTGTTGATTGATTGTTTACAAGCTGTGGCGTGGAAACTGCGCTCATGGAAGTGCTGTTACTAACGTTGCCCAATACTTTTAGCGTAAATACTGTGACATTGCTCCTAGATACAAGCGTGATAAAAGAGTTTTCTCTCATAGAGACAGAATTGTGCTTCAGACTGTGCTTTCACATGTTGTAAGCTTGTTAAAACGATAAAAATCCACTGTTTTTCAACATTTCACTCTTACCAACGATGGGACACGTTACGTTGACCGCTGCAGCACTGGTGAAGGAGATGAAAAAAAGAAGTCAGACCCTGTGCTCCAGGCTGATTTCCACTGGGGCACAGATCGGCACGATTCAGCACGCACGCGAAGAAAGACTTTCGGTTCGATCACAGCTTGCTTTGTGTGGCACAGTGTGCTCGTTCTTGCGTGACGTTGCACGGCAACGATGGTCTGAGTTGACACAAGCTTTATGCTCTGGTCACAGACATTGGTGATAAGTGGAAAGCTATAGTGCATTTCTAGGGACGGTGATTTCAAATCGTACATGTGTGTTGCTATTACGACAAATTGTGCTATTTTGCATTCTGTTTCACTGTACACTTGGCCATTACGTAGGCTAATCGCAATTGCAACACCTGGCGTTTTGTGTCTGTAGTGACAGAGTGTTGGCTTAAAACCATCCTTGCGAAAATGACTACGTTATAGTTATTGCTCAAACGACATTAAGTACTGTACATTGACTGTGTAAGGAAAAAGCAGAGCACTGCTACGTTTCACTATATTTCTGCTTTGCGATCACTTGCAAAAAAGCTGTCAAGTGTATTCCCACATAAAATTGATCTTCGAAAACGTTGGTCTAAGCATTTAAACCACGCTGCTTGATAATAACAAGTAAATAAATTGATTGTAGTGCAAAAATACGCGCATTTTTATAATTTGTTTAAAATGCACGTGTATCCGTTGCTACGACACTGGCGACACACGTTCTGAAATTTCTGCAACATTGTGTATGTTGTTTCAGACTGTTGATTCCAAAATAAATTAAAATATTCCACGTCTTATTTCTTAAGCATTCATCAACGTACTTCTGGCACCAGTTTATGATTGCCGATTTGTATCTTCTAAGTTAAGAAAGCCGTTATCGATTTCAGGAAACTTCGCTAAAAATACGCTTTACAGTTTGTCAATAAAAAAAAAAAACTTACACGGAAGCGGAGCAAAACAAATTTGATCCGCTTGAAGTCGAGGTCAAACATTTTTGAACTTCGACTCCGTAGTTGGAATTGAATAAATAATTTCCGACTCCGAAATCCTGGTAGAGAGTACGCAATCGTTTATTGAAATCCGTTTCGTTTGCACAGTCATCACAAACAATTCAGTTTCTGATTTTCTAGGGTGGAAACCAGTGATTTCCTCTTCTTAAAGAATGCAAATGCGTGCTGTTTCAGAAACATCTCATACCAGATTTCATGTCTGGCGAATAAAGTACAGTTTTAGTTTTTCTCACTGACGATTGGCGTAACTGAGAAGTTAAGATACAAGATACGTTCCCACTAACGATGTTGCTTATATCTGTGGACTTGAACATGCAGAGGTTCAGAAACGCAGTTGGCCCAACCAAATATTTGCTTTAATTTAAAGGTATGTACTGAACTGGCATTACTGTCTAGCATGGAACTTACATATACTCGTACATTCTTACCTCTCAGCCTGAAACTGAAGAGCTGGCCTACACAAGCATTGTCAGATGGGTCAATCATGATTTGGAGCAGAGGCGTGACGTTTTTCCAGATTTGTTGCAAAAAGTCAAACTTCATCTGCTGTCAAGTAGATTTTTAAGAGAAGTTGTCTTTCCTGAGGTTGGTAGAATATTTTTGGGCACAATCAAAATTTAGCTGGATTGGCCTAAACACTTCTCTAAAAAGAACGCTGTTTGCAAAAATATAGCGACTTTTTTGAAGGCTTTAATTGTTGAAATCGCAACCCAATGTGATAAGAGTTTTGGAATACTTAAGATTGAGGTGTTTTGTTGCCAGGGTACCCGAAGTAAACTTTAATGTGAATGAGCGACTGCATTTTATCATTTTCTTGATTAAACCTAAGGTTTCCACGATCTAATTCATGTAGTCAAAGACTCGCCAAAAATTTTGCGGAATTATGTTTAGGGAATTATTGTTTGAAAATGCTGCCCGTGTTTGCTTGAGTTAGATTTCAGAATAACATTGCCCAGCCATGTCTTTCGTTATCTAAAGCGTAGATAGGCTTTGCTTGCAGCACTGGTTCCAGTTCTACGCAAATTCGAAAAAAGATGCTGTGTGGGAGGAATAATAATAATAACCAGTAAATCACACTTACTTCTTTTACTCAGCCGTTGATTCGTGAGTCTGATGCATGTCAGAAGTTCTTCACATCGGAGTTGTTAGAGCGCTTAAGTCTTGGTCCTACCATAAGAACGGCTGGAGAGAGTAAGTAAACTCTATTGTATATATGTTAAGCTATGTGTTTGATTACGTTTTTTCGGTTTTTAGTTTGTGTTGTTCATCCAAAAGTAGCTGTCTGCAAGTTTAGATATTTTTACATCAAAACGTTGTAATTTTAAGTTTGAAATGCTTTTGCGGTTCGTAATTTTTTATGGAAATTTGTTGAAATTATTGAAACATAACAGATCACGGCAGGGATGCAAAACCTTTAAGACAAATTGTTCAAAATCAAGATTTTGGTTTCGTTTCCAAACAGTGAACATGACTTAACAGTAGCAAGCGAGAATGATGCTTAATTTTAATGCTCTTGTTCATGGCTGAGTCGTTATTTCAGTAGGGGTGCATCCTCAACCTTGCGTACATGCCAAGAAGCTATCAGAAATGTTTCATTCCGTGTAAATTCACAATGGCAGCGAAACCACTTACAATAAGCACAACTATTTCACTTGATTTCCTTGTATGTTCATTGTACTTTGCGATCCATCTCGTCATAGGTTTTATGCACTCTCGTAACAGTTGCATTAAATATTTTTTGGAGAAAAGTAAACGAACATTTTTAAAAACTGGTGGCAAATATATCCTTCAAGCTATCAGGCTCATTAGTAAAACAAAAAAGTTTGAAAAAAGAAGAAACGCCTTTGAATTCTGCATTTTGACTATCAGCGTCACCTGATACAGTGATCGTGCGAATTTTTCTTAAAGCGTTGATTTAAAGAACTATTTCGGAATTTCCTTTAAAAAGCCTATTGGTGCGGTTGAATTTTGGGGAAATGAGTCTTCAGTGAATGTAACGTTTCATAAAACTTTTGTCGTGCTTTTTTTGTTTTTTCAAATGATTCCTGCTTTGCTGTCAAGTTGCAAAAGCAAGTACATTGAAAAGCCATGCTTGCAGTTGATGTGAAATCGATAGATACCTTCAAATCATAAACGCAACAAATTTGGAGTTGTATTTTCAGAAGAAACAAGCAAATTTGTATTCGCCAAAGGCACCACTATAAAGTTGCTTGATACTCGGACCTTGACCATCACCCAACTTCCAGTAAGTAGGTTTTGCTGATTGCGACAAACCTTAGAATTGATGAAAAGTGAACTTTATTTTGGGATGAAAATAGATTTACTCCTGGTTGGAAAATGCGGAATTTTGCTGTAACTTCGTGATAAATGAAGTGTTTTGCAGCATTTCATGATTGTTTTGAAAACAAGTTTGGAACTTGTGTGTTAGTTCACTTCTTTCGCATTTTGGGGAATGTTTTCTTCAGTTTTTTTTTTTTTTAATTTGATTTTGGCACCACCAGGGAATCTAACTGTTTTACTTTTACTTTGTATATCGTATCATTTTGTTTGCACTTCTTATATTCTGCTACATTGCGCTTTCATATGCAGCTGGAAAGGTTTTTGCAAATGGTACCCGGTTTTTGCTAGTTTATCGATTTTATTACTTCCTGCTATACTGCATCTTCAACTTTGGATTATTTTGTTTCGAAATAACTTTTTTAAATTGTGTGAAACAAAGTTAAATGTTGTGTGCTGAACAACAACCATATTGTTTTTTGTTCTGTTTTAGGGTGCAGAGAATTCCGGCTTTGTTTCAATTGACGTTCGCCACCTTTTTTAGAAATTGTAATCTTTCTGCTCAACTCACTGCATTTTGCCACAAAAGTTTTCATATGTTACCTAAAAGTACACTTATTCTGTAAAGAAACGTATGACTGGGAAAAAATACCATAATGCCGCTTATGTGTTTTCAATTTTTTTTAATTCTCAAAACTTGACCATTACCCGACTTCCAGTAAATAAATTTGGCTGATTGCGAGAAGCCTTAGATATCAAATGGATTTTATCGTAGAACTAACACGCTTTAACTCCATGATGTAACACGCGCAAATGTGCTTTGTTTGGTTTGATTCCGTGAAATTTTTGAAATTTTTTACGCAGTTTTTAGAAGTTTTCAAAAAGAGATTTTGCAGTTTAGCGTTTCTTAGTCTCTCTGGACTGTTTGGTGTAATTCTATTGAATTTGGTTGTGGTTTGAGTTTCACGTTTGCACGTATTTTTTCGTTTTTTTTACGTTTACTATATTCTGAGGTATTGCGCTTATACGGTACATGCAGATGGAATTATTTTCTTAAAACCAATACCTTGATGGCGAGTTTGCCATTTTTCATAACGTTCCGCTGCTTCAAAACTTCTGCTTTGTATAGTTTCATTTTCATACGATTGTTGCGAAATCATGTGAAAGAAGTTGAAATGGTCTACGCCAGGGTCTCAAACTCAATTGCTTCGAGAGCCAAATGAGGAGTTATAAAATAACCCGAGGGCCGCATTATGACGCTGACGCAACAATGGCGATACCTGAACCTTGCTAGAAACAGCTTTTTCATCTTATTTCCGGCAGAATATATCGTAAGTTATAGGCAAATCATTTCTAGCCGTCTTTACGTTCGTTTAAAAGGAACATGTTCACTCGTTAGCCGAGCACTTTTGAACAACACCGGTGGATAAACTAAATAGCGTAAATGTTTAATTACTTGAACATACCTAAAAAGCATCTCTGGCCGCAGAAAACGCCCTCGTGGGCCGCATTTTGAGACCCTGGTCTACGCTGATTTCTAGTGTTAAGGGATTTCCAGTTTTGTTTCATTGACGTTTACCTTCTTTTCGAACAGCGGTTGCATATTCTATGCTGAATAGCACGCCTTTTTCCACGTAGGTTTTCATCTGCAACATCAACAGAACAGTTCTTATAAGAAGGGACTTTTCAAACAAAGAAAATCGCCACGATATGCCACTCTTGGTTATGAAAGCTTGTCTCACGTAATTTTTCACCGATTTTGTTAAACAAATATTGAACGTCGTTTTATTATAGAGAAAATTTCCACAATTTTCAATTTTTGCCGTGTGTCAAGGCTGTGCGACGCGAGGAAAGTTGCATTTTCAAATTTAAGAAAGATTTGCGAAACTTTCTGAGAGATCGCAGTATCGCGCACCGTCTATTTTTTTCTGAAGTCACGAAGCTTGTAAGAGTATAACTTGTGCAATTTTCGGCCGGAAGAAACGCCTGAAGTGAATATGTTTCTGTGCTTGTCAAATGCTCTAACGACAGCGAAAAATTATAAGAATCGATACCTTGAAGTCAGTGGCGTAGCCAGCCCAAGATTTTTTGGTGGGACAAATATGTTGACTTCAAGCGAGCAACAATATTTTGTTTGGGACACCGCCTGTCAAAGCACAAAACGACAAGATATGCAAAAAAAATTTGGGGGATATGGTCCCCTTGCACCCCTGTGGCTACGCTTATGCTTGAAGCAAAGTTGTTTACGTTTGACGTTGTTGGTTCCCATTGTGATCTGAAAGGCATGGCTTTTTTCTTCAATTCAAAACACATTCTGTGAATATAACGATTTGTTTTGATTTGCTTTTATGCTGATAATTGTCACAGAAGCTTCCTCGCCGGTGCTTGAATGAATGCGTGGTTGCTTGCCAAAACAAGCTGTTTGTGTTTTCGTGGGATAAGTCCAGGATCATGTATTTGCAACTTGATGTGGATGGAGCGGAATGGGGTGAAATTAAGTGTAACATGGATAAATGGCAAAACATCAAAGCTGTTTGTTTCAAAGGTTAATAATTTTGAAAGAGTTATTCACTTTTTTTTATAATTACTTCTGTTTTTGTGAGATCGATTGTTGTAAACCACTGCATTTGTGGGATAAAAGTTAACCTGAATTGTTTGTGGAGACGTGGCGTGCCCTGCGTGTAGGCGAGCTATGTTGTTTTGCTCCAAGTCATTAACAACAGACCAAAATCGTGTAACAGGTGTATCTCAGTTTCCCCGTAGGTACTGGTTGCACTATTCAGTGACATGCGTTGAGGTGGTTGTTATTAACTTAAATTTGAGACAACGCTTTCAATTCACAAGAGGAAAATGTTTCTTGCCCTAATGAGAGAACTAATATAACTTTTATACTCACATTCGTTTATTTGGATTGATCAAGCTGCTTATACAGTGCTGCATCCTGTTGGATTATTTTGTTTTGTACTAATATTTCGCTTTGAGGTATAATCGCGAACTTTTGAGAAATAAGTTTTCGCTAGTATTACTACCAAATTTCAGCACTATTATTTAAGGTTGTGACGTTGTTCACACACATTCCAACGTTTATACGTCAATCACTGTTTCATCGCTTACATCGTTGGCAAAAAGACGAATTTGCAACTTTTTGGCGCAACAGCCTTTCCTTTGATCAAGCATATCGTTCTTTCGCCATGTTATGGCCGCAGGAGAACAAAAATGTTAGGAGGTGCGAAACATTTTCGCCCAATTAATCGGATTTTTGCCCGAAAAAGGAAGGAAATGCTAAATTACTGCCAATGAGCAAAAAACAAGAGTTGTCATTAGTGTCTTCCAACATGATAAACGGGGGTAGGCTCAAACCTTGAGAGGACATACAACTATCATATCGTCTTAGAGGGTTAAGGGTATACTGTACACAAGATCAAGTGGAACATTTGTTCTGTCGCCAACAGCAAAAAGGGTTTGCAATTAACATAAGCCCTGCACTGGATCCCATGCGCATCGTTACTTAATTTTTTTTCAAAAATTTGATAAATATGTTGATCTGTCAGATATATGAGAATTTTAAAAATTCATCAATCGATTTTCTCGAGTTTTCGCTAACTTTGCCACACCCCACCTCCAACAGCTACATGTCATACCCACCAGTTGTTTCCTTGGCCCTGCGAACAAACAGCTTCGCGTTATGGGAAGTGCAATATATGGAACATGTCGGTGTACAGGTTGTCCAAAAAGATGTATCCATTTTTGATCAAATAGCTTTCAACCTTTTTCTACGCATGGCCGAATCAACTAGAAAAGATCTTGGTTGGGGCCCAAAGCTTATAATCTCATAGATTTGAAACTTTTATAACTTTAGCTTAGCATTAGCTGCTGTGCTATACCAATAGCAATTCCTGTAAATACAGCTTCAGCTAGCATTGTTAAGTAGGAGTTATGTCACAAACGCAACATTCAAACCAACAAGCTCCTACACGCATTGTGGTGTACCAAAGCATCTGTCTCATTTGTTTTTTCGACCGTCCTTGAAACAAAAACAAAACAACCAAATTCAGTTTGAAATGCAATGCAACTCGAGCGGGTAATGCAGACACGACAAAAAAAGCTTCTAGGTTAGAGTTGTACATTGCAATTGTTAGCATTTCGTATGTTGTTTGTGTTTGTTTTATGCAATTATACAACTTGGTCTCTATTTTAAATGCACAATCGTGACGTTTCGAAATCTAAGTTGGTTTTAAAATCGCATCGGGGTCATCGCCGAGCTTTTATCAGATTTTCAAATCTCAGTTTACTTGCATGGAGGTAGTTTAGTTGTTCATAGTTCGCCCAATTCCACGTGGTATACAACGATGAGATAACTGGCTCATATGTATGAAAGCTCTGTTGACTTCTTCCTGGGTGGAAAATGCTTTCACACAGACAGCAAGCAGATCCGTGAAAGACCTGACTTCTTTTATAAAATTACGTTTGTTTGTGAGCTGACTTGAGTTGAAAGGTATGTTAAAATTTGGTTTATGCACCAAAGAACTCAGTTTTTTGGTACAGATCGCATCATAATAGCTGGACGTTGTAATGAACGATACTGCTCCCAGTGGCTTGACCCGAAAGGAAATGGACATGAAGCAAGTTTTAGTGGAAATATAACGATATTGACGGACAAACGGCAATCGCTCTCATGTTTGTTAGAACACCTGGGTGGGTTTGTTGTTTTACTTTGATGCGTGAATATGCTTCAGATCGTTTTACATTTACGTGGAAATAGATTATATCTGCTCTACCACAAATCTGAAATCCCTGGCGCCTGCCGAACTCGTCGCATTGTGCCGGTTCGTAAAGTGCTCTGCGGTTTCCAATGCAGGTCCAAATTTTCAACATTGCATAGGTTGCCCTGTACCGCACTTTCCGGGTGGATTGGGCAAATCGTGGGTCCTCCGTTTCTGCTTTTACGTTTTCAGCCAGTATCTCAAATGAGTTCAGGTTGTATTCTGCATAGACGCTCGTTACGTAGATCACCAGTAGCAGTGCCATCATCCGTCTGTGTCCATATTTCCTTGACACTGGCGGTGGTGGTAACAATATATTGACTACGTCGTCTCTTTCGAGCTCACAAGGTTTGTTTGACATTTGACTGGTTGGTTCAGTTGTTTGTCTACTGAATCGTTCTTTTTTCTTGGTAGATTGGTAACTATAATTAAGGCCAGTATTACTATCATCAACAAACCGACGATAGTCCACATGGCCACTTCACTTCGTTTGGGTTCCGGCCTGGAATCCGGGCTATCCCTTTCGTTTTTGGTCGCAATGCTAGACAAGCTGCATAGCGCGTACAAGGAGAGTACGATTGCTCCTTTGGCATGCTTTGGAGGCAGATCATTCAGTATACAGAGCTGTAGTTCCCAGCGTGATTAAAGTCACCACCAACTGTAGATAGGCTGCTATAATCAAGGGAATGTTTCTCGTCTCCAGAGTGACTTTTCTGTCGTCAGAATTCTCGTCCACACTCATGTTTATGTCACTTTTATTTGCCCTGCCACATACAAATAACAGTTTAGGGGTAAGCTCATAGTTGAAATCGTCCATTTTTTGTGAGGAGAATACTGTTTTTGCTTTTGTGCAAGTCTGATCATGAAGTATTCGTGACTGCTGCCACCTCTTTTTCCTCATTTTTCTAACGCAACCTGTCTTATAGTCGTATCTGTTAATTTCCTGATTTCTTATGGCCTCTGAAGGCAGTTATGATGTGGCCGAGTCATATTTGTTGAGTCACGAGCCGAGCTACCAGCCCACCTCTACACAGTCTCCTCGTCTCCTTTAACACTTTTCGACAAATCGTAGTCTACTAATCCACAGCACAAACTAGCGTCAATTTGTGCGGCGCTGGCGGTTTTGTTTGCGACATCCTGTAACCTATGACTAAAGGTATAGTGTAATGCATAAACAATTGGTTAATCGTTATATTTTAGTGCGCTTAAATATTTACATTTAGGTTGCTTGGTCGGCATTGCCCAGGAAACGAAGTGTCACCTGGATTCTTCTAGACCATTTAACTCTTCTGATATTATTGGTACAAGGTTCGTTACATACGATGGCCCTATTCCTGCCAGGGCAACGTGCCACAGCATCTGGTATCTACCTTTGGATAGTGATTGCTGGAAAGCAGGTTTTTCTCTTGATGGTTGCGGTGCAGTTAAAATTACAAATGCTGTCTCATGCGGGAAGTTATATATTTTTGGTGAGTTGTTGTTTCTTGGAAGAACGCAGGTGTCTCTGAAAAGTTTTTCCTTGTTTGTGTAGGCCCTTGCAAGTAT
>Ga0210059_1013125_pt1 | contig 12429 bp, 7 predicted proteins | sample Ectturendosymbi2_FD_188042 | JGI IMG/M metagenome (GOLD analysis project Ga0210059, IMG submission 188042) | Ecteinascidia turbinata endosymbiont from Florida, USA - Sample 2 (SPAdes) (version 2) | ecosystem: Host-associated > Tunicates > Ascidians > Unclassified | place: Key West, Florida...
TGCTACGTCTATGATCGAACTCACGTAGGAACTTCGGATGTAGCTAAATGCGGCACTGTTTAGCCTAACCCCTAAACTTTTCCGTTATATGCATTCGGCCAAAATAGGAAAAATGTCGCATGAGAAACACATGTCCGCTCTGCCGGCCAAAGTTTCAGCCAGGGCTGCATTTTATCAGCACAACGCATAACCCCCGCCGAAATCCTGACTCAACACATTTTCTCAGCGAAACCTACGTGCATTGCCCTAAGAAAGATAAACAGCCTTTTAGTTACCTTAAAGGTGACTCCACCGGATGAGCGAAAGTATTATACAAGTAAGAACCTTCCCTTTCCTATCAATAAAGCAAGAAACAATAGCTTAACTACTGTACAGCTTTCTGATTAACTGCGGCAACTAATTGCTTCACTACTTTGAAATCCCAGCTGCAACTGTAATGGCTGGACCTTGACCAACGAACGATTCTGGAGCTTGCCGGGGTTGCCAGATTGTTTTAACAAGAAGTAGCCAAACACTGTTCCGAAAGTAGCCAAAATGATGGATGAGTAGCCAACACACTGTTTGCGTTTCGATGGTGACGTCAACATGTTAACCCAACCTTAGTAAGACCTTTTCACAAAGTTTGCAAAATGGTTGGCGGCAAAGTATGAAAATGAGATATGGTGACCATGGCCCAAGTGCCCCCTTGGCCACGCCCATGATGGTGTGATGGTGTAATTACAAAATTTAGTATCACTGTTTGTGAATTCAACATTTCTTTGTCAGAGTAGATAACAAACACAACGCATTATTCACTTTATACTAAATCTGTAGGCCAGGCCTACATGGAAGGTTTGGGTGAAAGTGTCCATTTGTCTTATTCATTCCCCGGCTTTCTGCTGGGGGGGTTACAACAGTGATGTAAGCAGAAAATTTTTACACCTACAATATTTTTCATAACTTTTTCAAAATGAAAAACTTTTACACTAGATTAGCTAGTTCAGGCAATGCATCAGAAAAACATAGCAAATCTCAATCTTTACAACCTAAACGGAAGAAACCATCCAACTTTTTCTGATGGCACACCATTTGTGGGTCCCGTGCTATCACGGAAAAATCTCATTTAATTGTATATTTGACAAACCAGACTTGACACAATGCGGCATGAACGAAATGGATATTATTCAAGCTCAAGCAATCCTAACGGGATTTCAGACCAACTTAAGTCTATCCAAAATGGGAACGCAATTATTTTAAATATTATATTTCTCCAACTTGCTTGAATTGGAAAAAGATGGAAACATTGTTGGCAGTGATTTGGAGATATATGCAAAGCATATTAAAATGTAGGTGAAGACTTTAAAGTACTCTTTAAGGACCTACAGAGGATGCGTGTGCCGGATTGGATTGTTACACTATTTGACTTTAATGTGCAAAATGCAGACATTAATTCGCAGTTGCAAGATGAACTCACTGATATGCGTGTGGATCTCGAAGCTCAATCACTGTTTAAACGCAAAAACCTTCGTGACAGTACCATGTAAAAACCGCTGTTAAATACCCGCAATTTGTGCAGCTGTTGAGCCGTTTTTACTTGCATTCTGAGTTTCCTATATGCTTGAATCTGGTGTTAGTCATGCAAATTCATTCCTAAAGCAGAAGAACCGACTGAACTCTGAGGAGTGTGGTGACTTGCTAGTTGCTACTAAACACACAAATCTCCAGCTAGATAAAAATGCTCTTGCTGTTTCTCACAGAAAACACCCTTCCTTTTGATGGGTCTCAAATTGCAATGAAAATTTTGCCATTTTCCTTTTGTGCTTGTATTAATAATAATGTTTCTTGCTCATTGTCTTTCAATTACAGTTAGTTAGGTGTAATATCAGTAGATGGTGTTAATCCAAATGCCCCCGTAGCCTATTTTTGAGGTAGTGGGATCTGAGAAGTTCAACTCGTTTGGGGGTCGATGAGATGTCTGGGATTTTACCAAGGGTTCGACAGCCAAAAGAATTTACAGACCCCGGCTTTACATCTATTCCCTCAATATCTGCGCGGTGCTCACTGCCTTCAGTGGCTCCCCTGTTTTGGCTTTAGTATAAAATTGACTTAAGTTTCAGACAGGAATTTAGAACTAAAGTCTTCAAGTGCGGGTGGAAGTTCGTAACCTCAATGGTTACAGACCCTCGTCAGAAGAGCAAAGATTTGTAATGAATGTCAATATGCGGCTCATATGCATTTTCTGGTTCAAGCTTTTCCGACAGAAAAAGCCAAATTTTGTCTGTGTTTTCGATTTTGAAAAAGCCCATTGCGTTGAGAAACATCCCGAATTTCAAAATCTGTAAAAAACCCAGTACGAAAACAGCCAAATTTCAAAATCTTCAAAAAAGCAAAATTCTTAACCGTGTTCTTGGAGTACACTGCTTGTACCAAGTGTTACGAGTTAACGAACAAATGTGATGAAGAAGCGGCTTGCCTGCGCACTAGGCTGAAGTAAGCTCCCTGTAGTTTTCGTGCTATGTTATGCTTAGCGCGTCGCATGTAGCAGCCACCGCGCTGCTACATCACTCCCCCTTGTCTCTTTAAGCGGGAGCCGCGCTCCGACTGCTCTCACAGGCGAAGCCTTGTACGAGGACCGTAAGCTTTTGCGCACGACGCAGTTTCGAACTCCCTACCACGCCGTGCCCCGCATCTCCACCATTGAAGAAACGGCTTGCTTGCGCACTTACGCACGAGGCTAAAGAAAGCTCTCAGTAGCTTTCGTGCTACTAGGGATATTATGCTTAGCGCGTCGCATGTAGCAGCCACATCGCTGCTACAGTGATTACAGAAAGTGTCTGTAACCTTGTGGTCCTACCCTAACGCCATTACAAAACCTTTTGTGTCTGTTATTATCAATCTGCATTGTGGTAACAGTGTGTGCTTGTGCTCTATGGACTTCGTGTCTGGTTCAAACATTGAAATTTAAAACAATACAGTGCACACCAGGAACAGATTCAATGGACACTGCATGAGACAAGTTACGCGTTCCACTTGCACATCTTCTCTATCTCTTTTTAGATATATTTCGGCGCTCGCATTACACAACCGTACGGTAGCCCGCTTCTCGCTTTATGGTGGCAGGACAAGCCACACGCACCACTCGCAGCTCTTCTCCAAAAAAAATTTGTGGAATGAAAAAGTTGCAAAAGAGCTAAAAAGTAGCCAAATAGCCAAATAAAATTTTGGACCAGACTGCTTCTCAAAAGAGCCAAATTTCTGGTTTTTGGCTCCAAAAGAGCCAATCTGGCAACCGTGTAGCTTACTAGAGTAGACGCGTTTCGAATAGATTCCCGAAATAACGGCCATTGTTGCGCAATATCGGCTGTGTCACCCTAATTAGCCAAAGAAGATTCTAATGGGACGTCTGACTTATAGCTGATGAAATAAAGCTTAAATTTTAATAAGTGTGAATAATTTTCTCACCTCTTTTCAATCACCCCTGCTCACAATAGGAGACTAGATTTTGCCACCCCCTGGAACTTGCCGCCTCCGGTTATAGCCAGAGTAGCCAGTGGGTTGCTTCGCCACCGCCCTGAGATATAATCAGTGGTGCAGCCTGCAGCGAAGTAGAACGTGTGGCAACGATTTCGCGAAATTCTTTTGAATGGGAATGGCGGTTCTGCTTTGCTACCGCAAATACTGAATACGCCGACATTGACGGCTCGATCACAAACTTCGACCAACACCAAGAAAATGATGGAGAGCCGATCTTCAGTGGTGCTACTGTTGCGATCGGAAAACCCGAGCGGCAAGTGCGCAAAGCTTCACACTGTGGTTCCATGAGGACCGGATTTAACTGATGCGAGGCCCCAGGCTAATCTACTTGTGAGGCCCCCTCTTCCATTGTTGCGAGGAATAAAATGGAAAGCGTTAATTAATTTGAAAAATCCGAAAATGACGATCTGAAAGTACGGTCAGTAAAAGATTCTAAATCATTACTGGAGTGCTCGCGATCACTGCGTTTGTTGCTGCCTTCGACGCAAAAACGTTCATTTGCACGGAATTGTTGAAATCCTGCTTGGCTGGCGGGAACACGATTATTAACTGCCACAGGCAAACCAACCGAAATCGCCACAATTGAAATATTTGACTAAACACATGATCAACGTTTTTTTATAAGAATCACATCTGTTTTTTTCGTATGTTTGTTAAAAAAACAATAAAACAAACACACTGCACCTGTATAGTATGTGTGGCTGCATAAAGACTTTAAAGCAAAACGTGAGCACCACGTTGCAACTCGCTTGCCACGGCTGTAAAAATCTCACACACATGAGCAAAACACGTCACGTAAAACGCACCAAAATGGTTGTAATTGTTAAGTTCACGATCCACGTGTTTCGTGCGTTTTCAGACTGGTGAGAATCGAACGCAACTAAACTGTCGCATGAAACGATGTGAGGTTTAAAAACCAGAACCGTCACCAGACAGTTTTGAATGAGGGATTTGAATTTGCGCAAGGGGACTTGACATTCTGAAGATTTGATAAAATCTTTACTGATTTCTTGTGTTTCATATTTAAATTTGAAAGAGCTGAGCTCACCACTGCCCACCGTGGTGACTGGAAAGGTTTAAATTTCGCTTGTGCTGTCATTATTGAAACACGTATAAAGAAATAAAAAGCCGCAATCATCGAATCACGTAAGGCTGAACATAGCACAATAAACAGTTAAAACGGTTTTGTCCTGCCTTCTTCATAACAAAATTATCTAAGAATTAATTAAAATTTGTTTGCCTAAGTTTGTCATTTTAATGTATCGAATGCTTAGTGTAGACAACCTCTACTGGAACATTGCGACCCTTTAATTCATTTTTAATTCTTTTAAATCATGAAAAGGACATTGCGCCTGAGCAGTTAGTGACCATCAAGCTAAGAAATAAGGCTTCGCGTGCTTGCATAAACTAAGAACCACTAAACTAAGGCATCCAACCCAAACGCGCTTTTGTCATTTTATGTTTCCCTGCCTCGTTGAGGAAGAGTTCTGCGGTTGCCAGTTGGAAAAGTGGCTTTTGCTTGCTTTTCAAGCTCATTGAGATATTCTCTGATTTGCTTACCATGGGAGCAGTACAAACTTGCGCAATACTCAACAGCAATCTGATTTCTGAATGACTTTACTGAAGACTATTCAAATGGAAAAAATCACATCTAAAAATACCAATCAAGCTTTCCGCGATACAAACGCTGACAAAACTACTGTATTGCTCAGTCACCTAAAAACAACTATGCTTTTATTGTACAGAAATATACTGCTGCTAGCCTTACACACGGCTCTTATCTGTAGTACAATCTTGCTTTGATCAGGCGCAGCGACATAACTAGAGATTTGAGCCAAGGGGAAACTCAGGTGAAGAGAGCCCACTGGCTAACACTCAGAAAATAGTTGAGAGACAACAGTAAATCGGGTATTGAACGGCTACACAAAAACCCGAAATCACCAGAAAACACTCCGAAAAACGCGAAAAATAACAATCTACTGAAACGAAAAGAATACTAAATACCACAATACAAGCTAGGTGGGGGCCCGGTTTTTACATTTAGTTTGGGAGAGGGGAGGCGGCTCGCATCCCTGACACCCGTCAGTTATGCCACTGATCAGGTGCATCTCAAACGTGAAAAGCCACAATTTCTTTTGATAGAGTCAAACATAACAATCGGCATGATTCAGCAAAAGCAGGACGTAGCCAGCGTGCTTTAAGTATCTCGACACTGTAGTTGGCATGCGGCTTGACCAACCGTCATATTGAAATCATGAAAACTCGTTGGAATGCTCTGGCGTTATCACCACGAAAGTTGAATGAAACTAAATTTCGTAAATAATAATTAAGACGCTACATTTTTCACGAAGTTTAATCTAAATGATCATATACCGGCCAGTGGTACTATGCGTACACATTTCCATTTACTACAGTTTGTTGGAGGCCCCCTTGGATCTTGAGACCCTAGGCTTAAGCCTACATAGCCTATTGGTAAACCCGAACCTGGTCTGCAAGCAACAATAGAGATCACATGCCATGATCGTTCTCCGCGTACGCTAGTCATTACGCTCAATCGTTCACATGTTAGTATGGGCAGAGTTTCCACGTCCGAACCACGTTGGGGTTAACCCCCTTGAGCTTGCAATTTTACAAAATTTTTAATACCTTCGCAAAGGAAATTAAATGTTTTCGCATACTTTTTGCTCGTTAATATGTCGACTTAATGTAAATACCATGGATTAATTTTGCATGCAAATTTCAAGGATCGTTGTGAATGGGCCAAAATGCAATAATTGCGTTTTGGTGGGCATCAGGGTTATCGTCTGGGTCCAGAAACCATCTCACCACTTTTGCAGACCTTTCGTACACCATGCATGTCAAGACTGTGTTCCGCGATAGTCCACTTTGTCCGAAATAATCGTCTTTATTTTGTCTGCTATGGCTGATCAGCGCATGCGCTGTCCGCACTCACTGCATTACCAAATATGTAGCATGATAGAACTGTTGAACGAGCTCAAAAACAGCAGTTTTTAACATAGAAACATTCAGACATATCATAATGTCGCAGCAGGGGAAAAGGAAAACTAAGTTTTCTTGACTTGTATACATAACAAAAGATTGGAAGTTTTCTTCCTTAATTTATGCGCATTCTCAATTATTGTGTAGCTGCGTTGCCAATTTGGCTTTTTGATGCCAGATTTTGAAATTCTGTTTTTTTTGACACCATTGGCTTTTTTTGGAAATAAAAAAAGCCAGAAAAATCTGCCTTTTTTCTGGCTGATTTTCAAACGGATAGGCTTGGCTCTGGCTAAACATTGTCTGTGCTGCATATTCATTACAAATCTTTTCCGACGAAGGTCTATTACCATGCAGGGTGCACAGAATATTGCAAAAATTTTACTGTTCCCGTAAAAATGATCGATGTTATTGATAAAAAACAAATGCACGACAGTGTAATTGTGGGAAACGAATATGCTTCTAAAGATTGGACTTGTGTTATATCGATGCTTTTGACGAGTTCTAATGTCTATTTTGTGTGTGGTTGTGCATGTTTTATGTGTGTGTACCTCAAAACTGCCATCTCGGTTTTTGTGGCTTTTTTTGGTGAAGATAGGTTGGCAACCCTGTTGTGTACTTCAGCAAGATTCGATCTTGAAAGTCGGGGTGTGCGCCAGCCAATCCAGCCGCACACCTATGCTCGACTGCTCGTATTCGAGGAAACATCAGCGCAGCCTCGTTTTGTAGTTGTAAATTGCTCTGACGCAGTGATGAGTGTGTTTTACTCCCCTTTGTGGCAGTTATGAACTCCTGCGTTGTAGCATTGAGTTTATTTTCCTCCGATATCCAGACTTGAAGCGCTGATAGTTTATATTCAGTGCAAAGAGACATAAAAAAGGGAGAGTGCGTGTAGAAGAATATGCATAACATGTCAACAAACTTCGCCAAAACGTTGGCTTGGAAACATGAATATGACGTCAAATTGTGACGTCACGAAGACCGCACACCACTAACAAATGACCACCATATGCCACTAAATGAAACCCCCCCATGAACATTTTCTGCGTACACGACTGACTCCCGCCCACTGCAAATCTTGTGTTTGTTCGAAAATACTAATTGTTGAGCAAATACAACAAAATCTTTGTTTTTTACGTTCATGTTTCTCAATCTTTTGTTAGCCTCATAATCTTGTTTTTTAGTCTGGAGACAGTCCAACTTAAAGTTTGCCGTTTATAATAGTTGTTCGTTATATAGTTGTTCGAATACTCTGCTGATATGGTGATATCGTCATGCTGTAGCTGTTACCAGATGCATTGGGCCCAACGCCGTGATGTTCGGGGAGGTTAAGCAGTCGACAATTTAAGCTAAATTTGGCGAAAGTTCTTGCAAAAAGGCCTTCAAAAAACAAAAGATCCTACCATGGTTGACTGAGCACGATGACGCCACAACTATCACACCACTGCCCTGACCAGGGGGCGGCAATTTCTGCTAGGGCCGGGGGCGGCAGACTGTGCTCCTACGCCACTGTGCTCAAACAACTAATCTGTAAGTCGTAATCGACCGACCACCCACTGCATTCGTTTCCGCAACACACCCAGAACTCTACAACATCATTTCAACATTTTATGTCGTACAGGAAGCAATCTATGCGTTTCGCAATTGGTGAAGTCATACCCGATGTTTGTTCCTATTGTCAGATGTCCAGAAAGCAAAGCGCTCGCAAGACTAAACTCAGTTACCCCTCAGTACTTACAGCAAAAAGTGACAAATCGTCTGCAAAAAATACAATGAATATCCTAACTGTTACCTTTATTGCTTTTCAGCGCTGAAGTAGGAGTTGCGGCAGACGGGACTGTTAATGATTGTTTAAGCCCATTCTGCAGCCAAACCTCCAAACTGTCTCTTGTTTTTCAAATTGGCCCCAACCTGCTTTTTTGATACTTTCATATTAGAAAAAATTTCTCCTCAGATTCCGAAGCAAGCACGAGCTATGTAAATGCTAGTTTTGACCTAGGTACGTCATGGCTCCTGCAGAAAATGCTCAAATTAAGCTTCCTGATGTCAATATCACTTCTGCATGCATTAGCGTTTTATTTCTGTCTTTGCCTGAAACAGTGCAGTATTTTTACCTGTCTGGATACAGTTGCCTTGATGTCATGTAATGTGATGTGCTGTAGTTACTAGGCAGGTGCTGGTTTCCAAGAGTTCTACATAATTTTGAATTTCCACTGTATGTCTGAACTGCATTGCCACGAGCGATGTGAGAATGATCTCAGGCACGCTTTTGTTTAAGATTTCCTAAACACGGAAGTACAATATGTTTACGATCGTCCAAGAACGAAAGCACAATTGGAATGTTTGTGAAGTGCGCCAGTGTACTTCCTCGTAACGCAAGCAATAGCATGCTTGATTTGCCCAAATCGATTAGAAAATTTGACATGGTTTAAAACTCAAAGCAACGTGATTAAATGAAGTCGCCACAAGTTGCACTTGTTCTTTTGCTGCTTCGGATGGATAATCTTTTCCTGACGCATTGTACTGAGAACAGCATCGTTATCACAAGTTCCTGCAGCACCACCATGTAAACGACCAGGTCTGCTTTTGGCCTCCCGGTTTGAGTTAATTGCATTTTTTGTCGTTTGTAAAAGTACCTTGGTACTCCAGAAAACTCTGACAAGTATTAGTTCCCCTCTGCCCAACCCTCGAAACACAGGTTTCTCCAGAGCAGAATGGCATGACCACCTTTAGCTGCGCTTGTATTCAACATTAAGCATGAAATAGACAAAGAGTATTTATTCCATGTCCATATTTTCTGCACAATTATAAGCCTCGAAACGGATTCCTGTTGGTCCAAAAATGTTCCCCTTGAGCGGAACGTTGCCATCGGCCAAACGTTGTAGCTTCACTTGTGTTTCGCGACATTTTCCTTCATGGTTAACTAGCAAACCTGATTTATAACAACTCCATTTACATACACGAAAAATCACTTCGTATACTGTCTGTAAAGGGCATACTTATGCATTTTAGCTGAAATATAAAAATAGGAACCACAGCATGTCAAGTCATCAGTGAAACACAGAACGTCTAAACATTAACGTGTGTATACATAAGTATAAAGTGTGGCAAATGTCGAAAATCGTACAGTCTTTGTATCGGAATTCCATCTCAGTCGTTAACTCCATTCCATAAATTGGTTCTACAATTTAACCAGAATACCTCAAGCAATTTTTACAGAACAAACACAGCTAATGCTCGTCTCGAGACCACACCAACAGTCATTACTTTTCGGCATTTTTGCAGAGGTTTGGGTGTAGGGTTTAGAAATTACAATAACACACTAAAAACATAAAATGAAAATTGCTTTGAGCTTCGCCTTCCGCTATGGTTAAAAGTGCTTCTACCGACACAAACATCTTGTTCACAGTTTTATTGTACGTTTGGCGTTGACAACTTGCAATACCAAAAACCTATACAGAGTGGGAAGTTGCACACATTTTCATGCAAGAACTAGACAAAAGTAGGTATAAATAACTGCTGTGTGAGCAAAACACTGTATTTTTCGCGAACCCCGTGAGTCATAAATTTACTTCATCTCATGAAGTTGATGTCATGCACAGTCGTAATGATTGTGTTGTTAAAGAAAGGTTGATAATTGCTAATAAACCGAGAATTTTCCAGTTTAGCGACCGATTATAACTGAAGATAATATTCCTCCAATAAATATTTTCATTAATCAGTAAACCAAGCAAACCAACACTCAATTTAGTGTTTAAAACTGTGCAATTCAAAGTTATCTAAGGCCTCAAACTTCAGATTTCATCAAAAACTGCAGAAACATTATACACTGCGCTTGTTGGAATGATAAATTTTATCTTTTTTGTCATAAGATTAATGGCAATTTCAATTCACAATAACATTGTTTCATATAGCGCCACGAAACGAATCTGAAAAACAAACGAAGCGAACATAACTCTCTGCATTCAGAAATAAGAAATGTGTGATGACATACGCTAGAATTTTCCTTCAAAAAAGGCATATGCAAAATACTCAAAAATTTCAGATGGTATCATAATTTCGAACAACCCTGTAAATGTTGTACATTTTACAAACCTGGAGATTTTATCACCTTAGAAGAGTTGTTTTTCTCTGACAAAACCAGGTGTCCTTTGACCCACTTTACAACATCAAAGTCCGACACGTTTGGGCAAAATGTTGGTGAAGACAAGGAAAGCAAATACCAGATAAAGGTTTTCGTGATTTTGGGAAGGATGAAACACATTTCGCAAATTTCTTACTGTATTGCGATGCAGCTCATGTCGAATGAAAGTAGAAGATGGAACAACCGATCATAAGTCATACGTTACTTTTTGTTTGGCATGTCTGTGCCTCATTAACCGTGGAACAGGAAAGATCTGTCAAAATGGTGACCACACCGCTACTTGTGGTAATATGAAATATGCAGTTCATTTTGAAAGCTGGTGACCAGTGTCGTCGAGGCTACAGGGTTGCTCGGGTCCCAAGGTTTCAACAAAGTTTTCAGATCAAGTGTGAGTGAAACGACAGCGTTTGTGCTCCTAATATCGAAAGGTAAACCTTCCCCATTTTCTGTATGATGTTCTTATTGAGTGAATTTGTCGTATTTTTTTCGTTTATGCTTTTCTTTTTCCTGCTCGTATTGCGTAACGCTTATGCAGATGACAAGATAACAAATTTCGGGTTGCGTGCAAGTCCGTCCAATTGAAACGCCGGACCGTGATGTTCATCTGACTGTTTGACGCATTGATACGTGAAACGGAGTGATCACTTTTGTTTAGATCAGTGGTTCCTAACCTTGTCTCTACCACGCCCCCTTTAGGTAATTGTCCTTTGCTTCAAGCCCCCCTGGCAATAAATAATTTGTACAAGCAAAAGAAGGCCTCCTTATTGGTTAATTTATTGATCAAACGTTCCATGTTGCAGAGCGCATGAATAGGGCTCGCGCCCCCCTTGAAATTTAATGACTGTCCCCTGGTTACAAGAACCACTGCTTTAGATAGACTGTATGTAACAAATCTTTTTCGAACCGGCCCAGATGGAAACAATGAACATGATATTGCTTCTGTGACGTCACAGAAAGTTTCACAAAGGTAACTTCACACAACATTGGCAACTCAGGAGGACATCCTTGCATGCCGATACCACTTTAGACAATCTAACCATTGCGACCGTGAGGAATACTACAAAAAACGTCGCCAGTAAAAAGATACAGAATATTGAGACTTTTTAAAAAAGTTTGTGCAGCCCAGCAACCCACTGCAAAAACAAGACAATTTGAATCGCACTCGATGCGTGCTACAGTTTCTGAAAATATAGTGAATGCACACTGAGGCGGGTGCAGGCGCTCAATACAAAAAAACATATTACCAGGGTCCGAAGTTTGGTCGGATATGCATGCCACTTACCAGGGGTTGTCAAGTAAGACGATGTAAAAGTTTAACTTCGCAGAAAATGTCTTTTATAAAACGTATCGTGTAGTTCAAACTTCCAAGCTTATTATTCGTTTGTGCATTAACTTGAAATCTTGCAACTCTGCATCTGTGTAACAAATAGCCTATCTTTTACTCGTATTCAAATGTTGAGCATGGTCTTTTCAAAATGAATAAAGTACGTTTCTACATTTTTTAAAGTAAAATAGCCTACGGTTTTCATTATGCAAACTTAATAGGAAATATTTCGAAACATTTGTTTGTTCTTTTCGCAGGTTTGGGTGACACACACAAAGCAGTGAACCATTCTCAAGAGTATGTCACCGCTGAAGGCGTCCACATAAACCATATAGAAAGTTTGTGGCGTGACGCTAAACGAAAATTGAAGTCCATGAATGAAGCAAGGCATTCGTTTCTGCCGTCCTATCTGAACGAATGGCTATGGCGCCGACAACGAAGCAAAGATCAA
>Ga0210059_1013126_pt1 | contig 12428 bp, 8 predicted proteins | sample Ectturendosymbi2_FD_188042 | JGI IMG/M metagenome (GOLD analysis project Ga0210059, IMG submission 188042) | Ecteinascidia turbinata endosymbiont from Florida, USA - Sample 2 (SPAdes) (version 2) | ecosystem: Host-associated > Tunicates > Ascidians > Unclassified | place: Key West, Florida...
GAAAGTTGCGTTCTATCACTTAAATTCGCCCACAATGGGAAGTGGTTTATCAGCACTGGCAAAGACAACATGCTCAACTCCTGGCGAACTCCATATGGCGCCAGTATCTTCCAGGTATGAAGCCAGCTTGGATGACTAGCTGGTGTGCAGTTGATCGAATTGGCTCCACAATTGAGCAACGGCCAGCTTATTTTAGTGGTGCGCAGCGCGTTCGCAGCAAAGTTAATCCTCATTCGGACGCGTAATTGTATGGCTCATGTTACAACGAAAACAGATCAATTATCGGTCACAGGGCTGATCTCTCGCTAAGTCCCAATGGCGTAGATTTGCTTTGTCTTTAAAGTGGAACGCTATATGTGAAATAAAGACCACTATGTTGCAACTAAAGGCAGGTTTAATTTTGCGTGGAAAAGCTACGTTGCTTTCTGGCAACTTCGGTGATGCAATGCAAAGATACCTTGACTGTTGAGTAGGAATTTTTAGGAAACTTCAATGCATAAGAGTTTCTGCAAAACTAAGTAAGGTTCGTAACTAACGGCTAAAATTTACTGTCATGTTCTTGGGATTGGAAGGATTCTAGTGGCTGAGAACTGAAATTGCGGAAGCAGCGTCTTTGCACATTTTTGGCATAGAAAGCACTCGCCAGTCCTACAAGGGATTTCACACCCATGTGGTTGGCTATGTGCTTCAAGCTGCACATGGACTTATGTCGCAGTTGTTATTTTTCGGTTTTAGTGTTATTCATTGTTGCAAGTGGCTGCGTTTGAAAGGGTGACCACCCAACTGTTTACGGATGAACGTCATCTGTGTCTTATCCACAGCACAAAGAAACGTCCTCAGTCCTGAGTTGTGATATTTCCGTGGATGATCGCTTCATTGTGACGGGTTCCGGCGACAAGAAAGCAACGGTTTACGAAGTTTTGGCGTGAATAATGTACTGTCGCCAGAAGCGCCGCATGTCAAGACAGTTCCCCCGGGCTTACGTTTATTTTCTTGGTCTGTAATAACCTTTTCTGCTGGACTACTGCATCGAACGTTGCAACTACTATCTTAACCGCTCACGGTCTTTCGAATGGTACGTTCACGAAGTTACAGTGGTAAAAACGAGTCATACATTGAAAAAGCCTTTTCTCAGTAAAGAGCGTACTGCGCGCAATGATTTGAACTAAAACCAGTGCAGTGCTGTTTCACCTTAGATCTTGTTGAGAAATCTTTTTGCGTGTAAACATGTGACTTGTGGAAGCAATACGTCTACAGCGAACTTACCGAAAAATCGATAGTGTCTGATATATTTTTTGGTAAGTTCGCTGTAGACGTATTGCTTCTTTATGCAAGCAACTATCTTATGTTCGCTTCGACGTTTGATTTGGCATCTGTTTCACCTCTTGGTGTGTTTTCTTTACCCAGATCTTTGCGGAGTTCACTGAGCAGCCACTGGTGCAAATAATATTTTGCAAAATGTTAACGGTGAGGCTTTCGCTTATGACTAAGTGTATTTAATTAAACCCCATCCACGTCCAATCGGGATTTGATTGTATTAATGTGCGTTCAGGCGTACTCAGATATTTCAAGAGGATAACACGATCGTTAACAAACGCTGATTTAACGGATACAACACTTGCCTGAGAACTCTGCTGCAGAGGAATCGTAACAAGGCAGTGTCAGTTTCCTTTGCTCGCTTTGCAACATTTTAAAGACAACAATTGCTTAAATTTCTTGAAGGCAGTCGAAAATCAGTAAATACCCTTTTTCGGACTCTATTTCAGTTTGATTTCGTTTTTGGGCAAATGAGATTCCATGTTAATGTAACTTGTCCCGCAATTAAGACCTAACTGTAAACTGAATCTAAACTAGAAATACGTTCCCGAAAAATGACTTCGTATAAAACATTAGCGTACAAAACTGTACAATGTGTGAATGCTACTTCGTGTGGATATATTTCCGAACGTTCAGTGTAAGGCTCAAAGCCATTTTTGCTTCCGCCAGGTCCGTGACATCGACTTCGTTGTGTTGAGTGTTTATTTTTCACCCCTCTTTTCAGATGCCGTATTCTGCGGCAGATTGATGTTACACTATTTTACCGTTTGCGCCTTCGTCTATTTGGCGAACGATTCGTTCGTTTGCTTTTACGCGACATCTGTGCTATACCACGAGAAAGGGGGACAAATAACTTTGTTCTCCTGTTCTTTCAACTTTGCGCTGCCAGTTTCCACTGTAACATTTTCCTGTTTTTCCTTCGTGTGTTGTGACGTGTCAGTCCGCTGTGAAAAAATTGTAACGGCTCAACAATGTCTCACCTAAAAGGATGGAGTGTTCCAGCAGCAACGGCATGGAGTGATTTCATAAGAAGTAGCGTCAAATCCAGGTTATGTAACAACGGACTATCGTTTAAAGAACTTCTGTCAAGATCTTGCGCGACCTCGTATTTAGAGATACCAGAGATGTTGAATTAAGGTTGCAGCAGGAAGTCTGCTAAAATCCGCAGGGGAGCATGTCGAAGAGAAGTGGACTGTTGTTGTTACATCTTACCCCACAAGGCGCACACAAACGCGACCTTTGTTTTGTTTGCCGACTACTTCAATAGGGCACAGCAATCTTCCAAAGCACGTAGCCTTATATAGTCCTTGTACTGCGTTTAATACGCCGTTGACAATTGTTTACAAATCGCACTTAAATACGCGGCATTAAAGAAACCATGGCCTTGCGTATTCAATTGCCAGCGGTGAGCACAAATTTTTGGGAAACTAAAGTCTAAATTCCGTGGACCTCAGTTCACAAATCAAGTAAGACAAGTGCTTCTTCCACATACACGGCGCTGAGAGCGTGTGTGGTTATATCTTGTGTGAATATTTGCGAAGTTCAAACAGATTGTTGTTGCAAGTATTGTTGATGCTGCATGGTACAACTAGCACGGTACGGTGATTGAGGAATGAGGATGTGGCTGGCAGTTTGGATATCTCCACACAGTTTTTGTCTTCGGCTGGTTTCATTCTGCAGAGTAGGTGTCGGTAACATTTTTCGCATGGTGGGCCACTTTAAGCCTGGAATTTTTTCGGACCGACTCTCAATAAGATAACGAATGTTTGGTGCACGCAAATTTAAGACCTCTAAATACTGAAACAAATTGATATTTTTGCATTACCCTAACGGTGCAAAGAGTTGGGAATCATGAAACGTTGCCACAGGCCAATTGTCGGATTTCCCCACAGAGGGAAACACAGCGAGTTATTTATGAAGCAAGTTGGCCTTGCCTCTTGCACGGCCCGGTAACAAATGACTCGCGGACCGGGTCGCAGCCCAACAGTGGTTGTCGACCCCTACTGCAGAAGTTGACTTAAAGCCGGCAGTGTCCAGATCGCAGTCGATTAAGTTGTGCCCATGCTTCATGCGGCGCGTTGCATCCTGGTGGAGAGTTTGAGAAGAATAAGTATGGCTTCAGATTAAGGGGTTGGAACTGGAGTGAATAAATCTGATGCGAGCGGTTCTCCATGAACCATCTTAAAGGGCGTCATGTGCTGACATTTCAACAACTTTGGAACAGGCACGTCGCCAGAAACAGTGGTCATCAACCAATATTATAACAGTTTTTTTTTAAAGGAAAATGTTAGGAACCCGATTTTCTCTGATTTTAGGGACCCGAATCGGGTCCCTGGAACGCCTTTAAAAAACCTGATTATAATAAAAGAAGTTAAACTCGGTTAAATGTTGCTGTGAAAATTAAGGTTACCTTGGCAATATCGATTTGGATACCAGGATTGTGCGTGTGGAAAAAAGGCAAACTGTTATTAGGCAAAAAGTAAATAACTGACAGAGGTCCTGAGTCCTGTAAATTTAAAACTTTAACAGAAAAAAATACTTATCTTCACATTATCAAAACACGAGTAAACGCGGGTGTTTGTCTTACAAAACTAGTTCGACCCTCTTTCCCATTGTTCAAAATGTTTCTTACTTTATTCTAAAATTACCTTCGTGTATCCTTGATGTCTCACAGAGCATTTGCTACGTAACATTTACTGACCTTGGTTTTGGAAAACGCAAATCATTATAGAATGATGAAAAGTGAAAACCTGCAAACATTTTTGGTCTTGATTGATTGAAACAATGCAGTGATGAGAAGGTCCTGTGTACAGGAAAGAGGCTGCATTTTATCCGACCCGAAATTTCATCCAATAGCAGAAAAATAACTAAGAAATTTAAACAAGTTTATTAAAGTGTCCCGAATGAAATCAAAGAAACGACGAGGTCTCTTCGAGGACATCGTGCGTCGAACCACCAAACGCTGAATGCAGAGGCCTTCGGAAAATTTGTTTGTATGCGGCAGTGGATTTTTTAAACATAAAAACAGCGACGATTTTTGAGTAGGTTACCTGCTATTTCTGATGAAACGGATAAAAGATTTCTCAGTCTGAATGCAACTCCGGGGTTGGGCTGCTTTTGCCGCCTTGTATAGGACGCTTTGACGCATAGCCTCCCTACCTACGAATGCGGCGAACGGTCATGATTTCAAGACTTTCAAAGGGCAGTTTGGATTCAAGTGTAACTCTGCTTTGCTTGCGACATGTATGTTAACTTTTCGAGCTCTAACCAACACAACAAAATTTGTCTCTAGTTGCGTCCACAGATTCATATAAAATAGGTTGCCAGGCACCCGTACTCCAAAACTAGAAATTTGTGTGGCTTGCGAATTTATGCCAGTAACATTTGTGTGCCCACATCTACAACATGATGATGTCCTTTCAAGGTTTAAGGCCAATCTACACTGAGACGTTGCCAGGAGTAGCCGCGCACGATTCTTTGTTTGTTTTATTGCGCCTAGGAGTTGCCGTGCCGAGCCGTGCACGAGCGCAGAATTACCAGACGCAACAAAACAAAGGATTACGCCTGGCAATTCCTGGCACGTCGTCAGTGTTGATTGGCCTTTACTGTTGACTAGTGCACTTCATGCCGTTCTATACCAAGTAGTCCAACTGTGAAACTAAATTACCATACAAAATAAGTCTCATTGCATGAACCACTGTATCACAGCTCGCTGTTTTGAATAATATACGGGTCGGTTGACTAGATGGCCTCCATGGTCTTTCACCAATCCTATGTGACACAGTGACAATCTTTGTTTACATTCATCAGTTCTCTTGCCATGGTGTTTTCATTTATTCTAATTTTCACTGACAATTGGTTATACTTCTTTGCATGATGGCTTTTTGCATTGTTTCTCCTTATCTGCTGAATCATACGAAACAACAAATCAATCTATTTAATTTATTTGATGCTACAGAAAAAAAGTTTTGCTTTACTCTTCAAAACGCAAGCATTCTTAGCGAGTCATTACTCCGTGAACACAAGCAAACACTTCTCAAGGCATCGCAAAAACTGTGGGAAGGGACAGGCATACGGAAAATTATCATTACTGGTCTTCCGTCTAATATGCAAAAAGAAAAAATGGTTATCCTTTAGGTCAAGATCATTGAGAAAAGACTCGCCACAAACCTGGGTATATGACGAAATTTGATCCAATGTTCTTTGATAATATCAAGAGCTCTCAACAGACATCTCTTTCAAAATAATAAGTCCACCTTGAAGATAAGTCGTTTTTCTCGTTCTTTTTATTTGAAAATTCAGAGAAAATGGTTTTCAAAAACAAGGTTTTTGTTGAGCAACTACCGCAAAAAATTACAAATCGTTTTTCTATCTCCTCATATTCTATCTTCCTATACAAACAGTTTTGGTAGAAAACAATACCCAGCGAAACGACGTAAGCAAACAAGGGGAAAACTACCAGGTTATTTATCGCGTTATTCAAAATCTTTTTAGTATAATCTTTATTTAAATCCAACGCAACCAACAACACACGCATCCATGGACTTTGTTTTGACTCTGCAGAAGCAAGGTGAGATTCATAAAATCCAACAGAAAAAACGAATGAATTTCATTTTTCAGGTGTTGCAGCAGACGGTTTTATGTCCATACTTTCAACAACCCTGTCAAGGCTCTCCACAGTTTGATCTGAATCTTGGATGGCTCGAATTCGGTCTGGTTCTGTTTGCTCGTAAACCATTTCCACTTCGGCGATTTTCGTCCGGATGAATGCATCCAGGAAAACGTGCTAGGGAAGAAGTATAACAGAAGATTCATTCCATTTCCATTCTAAATTAACATATACATTTAGCTTCGTGGAGACTTTAAAAAATTGTAGGCAAAATAGGTTTATCCGACATCTCCTATTGATCTCACACACTCTAAAACGTGCTACACGAGCAGTGACCGAAAGTATGGTACAGGCCAGCACGACCGTGGCAGCAGTCTGTCAACTTTTGCTATTACAGTAGTTTAGTACAGTGGTTCTTAATCTTGGGTAAATTTCATCTTTCAAGGAGGTAAATTTACTGAACCATAAACTGCAGGCAATGTAAATATTTATAGATCATTCTAAACTGTAAGAGTTTGTTGATTTCATCAACACTTAAAAAGCCTTCAAAAAACTATACATGTTTTTTAGCGTTGATGAAACTGTTAAGTCTATCCCAATTTTATGCTCCAAAGTTTAATTTCGTATTTTCAAGAAATGAGCACCATTGAGTGTATCGGGGGTCCATCTGGCAATCTTGTTCGATAAAAGGGTAAGATATGTAAAAAGGTTAAGAACCATTGGTTTAGTACAGCAGACCGTTCAAAACTTGCGACAGGGATCGAAATCACCTCCATCAAGCAGCGACATGTGTTGCCGCACGATGCCTTGTTTCACAAACTGGTTACTGGGGGGCGCGCTTCCCTCGTGGGGCGTGAAAGGTTTGCAAAGGAGGCACGAGTATGGCAGCGACATATTGTTGGAAAGCAAGATAATGGCAAATAATTGTTGTTCTGCTTTTTGCGCTTGATTTGGAGGTTGGGTGAGGCGCGAATAACAATGACTAACGCGAAAGAGGACGCGACTGAAAAATGTTTAAGAACCTCTGCACTAGATCATAATGGCAGAATTGGTAAATATTAACTGTACGAAGTATTTCCGGTGATCGGACGAAATTTGTTTTTACCACCAAAGGGAATAGGCCGCCCGCTCCATGTCCAAAATTAAAGCTATAACCGAAGACCAATAGAGGCTGTTAGCATAATAAGCCGTTCCTCCTTCAAGAAAGTGGTAGAAAAACATTCCCCGACCAATAGTTCCATTTCAGAAATTTTCTTGCAAACCTGTTTTTGCACTGGGGGGTACTAAAATGACCAAATCTAGCAAAAACGATCTTGCTGAAGACAGTGATAGTCATCAAAATGGAAACAATTTGGGCGAGCGATTTTCTGCGGTTTGGCGGTACAAGTAACGTTAGAACTTCGGGGACCCTACATGTCGGGTGGATCATCCAATCATACATTGACGCGTTGTGGTCGGCACTCATGAACTTTTCACTAACATCCAGACAGAAAAAAAAGAAAGGAAAATTCGGTGCGTGAAAGGCGAGTAAAATACGAACGCTTGTGTCAACTGAAAGTTCAACACCAGAAAACAAATTAACTGCGGTTTTGGTCTTTCTGCAGGACTATCCGGGCTTGACAGAATCACTGAAATGTTGCCTTACGTCACACAATATCCGAATTATCATTAAGTTAACATCTGCACATGCAACCATGTCGCAAAGTTATTTATAAAAATGGCAACAAAACGAACTGTTATTGCGACTTTCGAGCATTCAAAACCTGCAAGAAAAAAAAACTAAAAATCACATCTCCAGCTGCCACTGGAAAGTCGTGCGATTGCAGAACGCATTTCCAAAAGATAGCAATGCTATTAGCTGACCTACATTTCAAGATTCTATACTGACTTTCAAAATAGACATTGTATGTAATGAGATTGGTCTTTATTAATACAAAGACAACACTTGCTGCAGCTGATACACTCAACGCACGTTTGAGGCATCCGCCGCTCGTCATTTCACGTCCGCAATACTAGCCTAAGAACGATATTCTACTCCTTATCTAAATTCATCTAGTAAGTTATCTACATCCAAAGCGAATATAGCGATGGTCCATTTTTTGAACATGTTGGAAAGGGTCTTAGTGCCACAGCACAGAACTGCTGAGCTGATCAAGATGTTAGCAAAATCTTTCGGTTTATCTTTCCTTGTATTATACAAGGTTCTTCAGACCTAATAAAATATTTAGCAGTGAAACGATAATAACTGAGTAAGTCCAAAAATAGATGACGGTGCTCAAGAGTTTTTTCTTCAACATAAGCCAAATCGGAAGCAACATGTGTTGCGAAGTATACGATCGAATGCAATGACTAGTCCAGTGGTTCTCAAGCTTTCATGGTTTGTGGCCCCCTTCCGCCTTCAAGTGGCGTATAATCAATATTGTTACACTTTTATTTTGCAATATTACGGCAGAGCTAATTAGTAAAAGCCTCTGCTTGTGGCGGCGGCCAAGGGAGGCCGATGGCCCCGGTTGAGAAATCCTGGACTAGTCAAAGGTGACGTTAGCAACACTTTTATCTTAGTCCCGAGTCCAATTGGTAGTACTTAACATTCTCGCTTCCAGGTGACGGATATCCTCGCATCGTAATCCCTTAGGTGTCACGTTCTGATTATATATCCGTCAGATGGCGATAAGTCTACCTGCAGGCTGCCAGAGGTAAATCTTCATTTTCAATGCTTGTGCATAAAATCTCGCTCAGGGACCGAGTTTATGGGGGGGACATGTCCCCCCAACTTTTGGACAGGGGGGATATAATATCTTTTGTCCCCCCCAACATTTTGTGATAAAACAATATAGTTGTGCAAATTTCATGTTACTTTTCTGTTGGAAACGTTTCCCCAGCATAAAACGAAGGAATAAATGAGAAAAATAAAGATTATCACTGGATTATCTGTAGACACAGTATACAGATTTCCTAGGTAAAATGAATTGTCATGATCGTTGAAAATTGTGTTGGTTAATTTGAATTACCGAATCGATGTGCACATGAATTTCGCTCAATCATGAATTGCTGCGCTGGTCTGTAGTCCGCAATCAGAATACGGTTGCCACAAGGCGTGTAGCCATGGGGGAAATGGGGGCAATGTCACCCCAAATTCCAAAGTTGTCAAGTTAATAAAATATTTGAAGTAGTGCAAATCAACGAAACTGCCTCAAGGAACCCATCCTACTTCAGCTTTCAGTCGAATAGACATTTGTATCTGACCTTTTGTACTCATCAATGGCCGCAGGTAAAAACAATTGGAGTAACGCTTTTCGCCGTTGTTTTTGGCGCACCAGCTTGCTGTATCCCACCTAATGGTTATGTAAGCTTCATTTCAAGACCATCACAAATTCCTCTCTGGTAACCGTGGGTGTTACAAATACGACCTATCCTTGTTTCCAGTGCCAGCGTAGCCTTAAATCAACATCGTAGAGTTTTGTTTTTGTACAGTTTCTAAATTACATACGTGAATGTAGCGTTGAGTTAAATTTTATATGTCTTGAAGCTCAAACTTTGGCTAAGAAGCGATTCAGTTTCAAAGTCTTCTTCATTGCGCCATAGTCACTGTTTGGCAACAACAGCATTCATTCTAGATATTTATTTGTGATGATATGTATTGCGACGGTTCAATCACAATTATGTGGAGCCTTAACGTTGTCATCCATCAATGATTTCCCTTTACCTTGCCGGCAAGTAAAAAATCAGTATTTTCAAGATCCTAGACTCCGACCTGCTGTTCATAAGCTCAGTGTTTCAACCTTCATCTGATGTTAATTGCCACCCTCTCCCACAGTAAATTATTTGAAATCATTTAACTGCAACGAGAAGAGTCAGCATCAAAATCTAACGTAAGTAGCAAGATGCTTTTTATTTTGCAAGTACTGAGAGATTGGTTGAAACACTGAGGCAAGTTCTCATAAAGGGGCCCCAAAACATCGCCATTGCGAAAGGTAGATGTGGGATTACGTGGATAAAAGAGTTAAATTGATTTCATATTTCAATTTATGAACTAAATTCAAGAGCATAAAGATACATACGAAAGGAACAAAATTTTGAAAAGTTTTACAGCTACACAATTGAAAGCTGCCTCCTATAGCACATTTTCCCATAAGTTTTGCTTTATTTTGAAAAACATGACTTGCTTCACAGCTTCCTTGAATGTGGCTCTAGAGTGGTACATAACTTTTTTAACTACACAATGGTGCAAAGCTCTCAAGAAGGGGACACGGTATCTCTGAAAAAGAGGGCCCCGAGGCGACTGCCTCGTTATCCTTCCCTAATATCCATCCCTGAACTTGCAATCTCTCTTGTTGGCAAAGCGCATATGACTAAAATGAAACTAAATTAGAATTTTTCCCATTAGGGCTTCAACTTCCGCAGGTAAGTTATTGTATTTTCAAGAAGCCCGTGATTTGAACAAATTTAATTACGTGCAATGCTAAGCTATCTTTACATGCAGCTGAGCGTGGTCAATAAGTTTTGTAATAGTGGGGTTACGATTGTGTTTACAGTTTAATTCCATCTTATATTTCCATGAAGTCAGTTCAATTTAGCAAAGTCTCATCAAACAATATAAACGAAGTAAGTTTGAAGTAACTACAAAGGTTGTAGGAATAGGTTGAACATAGCCAAAACATCTTACGGATCATCAAAAATCTTCACATTTTTCAAACGCATTGAAAGACTCTGGCTTTTACGGTTATCAACTACATACGTGAATTAATGGCTCAAAAATTAGGTGACAACGGGATCCATTCTATATATGGATTCTATTGGAACAAGAGCTGATGATGCCTACTTCGTATGCGAAATACATACGCTGTAAGATCTTAGTGTCTGATTCTTTGCTGAGAAAGGATTTCTTTTCCATAGACAAAGGGATCCACTTCTTATGTGCGCGAAAGTTTTGTAGAAGGCCTATACTTCGGAAGTCAGTGCCTCAGAGCAAAGTGGCTGCTCGGCCTCGGTTGAACGTGCTGTGTTGGTGCACATCAGAAGCGTGTAAATGCAGTATAACAAGCGCAGTCGTAATGGCTGTCGCGATGACTTCTTGCTCATTGAGAGGTTTACTAGCGCTTATGCAAGACCAGGGTTGCCAGATTGGCCATTTGATGGCCAATTTCGAAACATTTGGCCATTTCTGAAGTGCCCTGGCCACGAAAAAAACGCGTTTGGCCATTTTATGAAATTTGGCCATTTTTTCAACTTGTCATTGCAAAGTAAAATTTTGTTTAAATATTTTGTCCATTTTGTATTTTTTGGGCGGACTTCATGTAGCTGTTACAGTAACACCACGGTACTTTAACCTTGTATTGCTTTGAAGTGTGTACTAATGATTTAGACTTGCAGTCAGTAGATTTCGTATGGGCGAAGTGCTTCAGTCAGTGGTTATCTTATGGTTACCGTTGGTAGCTGGTGCACTTGTATCTGAAGACTGCTGTACTCAGTTGTGTGACTGATAATGCAACAGTTCATGGATTTCATCTCTTGTTCGTATATTTGAAGAGAATTCAAGAATTGTCATTGGACTGAAAAGTTAATTTCAAACTGTTTAACAGAAATGGGTCAGATTTGAAACATTTATCTACAATAGGGTTTAATCAGGCACACGTAATTTTAAGTTCATGGCAGAAATTGCTGTTTTTGGGTCAAAACTTGCGTGTACGGCAAAATCAGATATTTTTGGAAAAAAGGCATTGCCTTCCAAACATTTAGAGTCCCCACTCATTCCAACTATTTGGAGTCCCCAATCACTGCATTCCAAACATTGAGAGTCCCCAATCATTGTAAAAATTACCATAGATAAAACATTTTGTAATTTTGGCCACAACGTTTTCAAAAAACAACAATTTTGGCCATTTTTTATTAAGATTCTCGCCATAAGCTACGGAAAATATCTGGAAACCCTGTGCAAGTCAGGTTTATGAGCAAATGATGGCAATGATCCTAAGTAGAAGCTTGGAACTTCACTATCAAAACTTATAAAACCTGTCAATTCAATAAAAGCAGACTTTTTATTTGTCGGATTAAATCTGAACACATATGTTCAGGAAAAAACGCCAGAAAAATGCACGTTTTATGGATGGTGCTTTAAAAACAAGGTGCATTAAAAATATTTAAATGTTGAAACTCGGTTGTTGTTTTCCCCAGCCCTAATAAAATTCTGGCTACGCGCCTGGTTGCACTGTTAGTGTTACCAAAAGATCTTGTGCTTTGTTTTTGATTTGATCTACCGGTATGTGGTGATTGTTAGTAGCAGTACATTTTATTCATCGGAACTGACAAATTTGAATTACTTACCACAGGAGCATAAATGTGTCTATTGAAACTTAACTCTCAGAATTAATGTGTTTTCATATTAAATGCTGTGCTAAGTGCTAGATATCTAGATATAGCACCATTGTATACTTGAATATACTGCTAGTTGCTTTACCACCACCATGGGCCGTAGCCAGAGGGGCCATGGTCACCAAATTAT
>Ga0210059_1013127_pt1 | contig 12427 bp, 8 predicted proteins | sample Ectturendosymbi2_FD_188042 | JGI IMG/M metagenome (GOLD analysis project Ga0210059, IMG submission 188042) | Ecteinascidia turbinata endosymbiont from Florida, USA - Sample 2 (SPAdes) (version 2) | ecosystem: Host-associated > Tunicates > Ascidians > Unclassified | place: Key West, Florida...
TTTTCCGCTGCACGTTACGTTCTGTGGCAAACCATGTGACCGCCTGAGACGAAAGCCACGCCAAACGCGATGAGTAATTTTGTCAGTCAGAAGTGCCGAATGGCCGTTGCGATCTGGGTTCGTTGAATAGTGTTGTAGCTGTGTTCAGTGGAAGAGTTACACTTGTGCTAAATTTTGGTAATCTTCAATTTTTGTAACCTTGAGGTTTGATCTTAGCAACAGTGCGTAATTTTTTCTTTTTGTTTCATATGTCGACTTTTGTGCAGGACTGAAGATGTGTAATACACGAAACTAGTTTCCTTACGCAATAAATTGCGATAGATTCGCTTGGTGTGGGTCACTGTTGTGGCTTTACAAATAGTGCCATAAATATTTGTCAAAAAAAGCATTCATATTTTGGAGGTAACGTGCAAAATGGAAATTTCAAGCATTGAACACCTCATTGATATATTTTGTGACCACAAACTCTGGAGTATATATATTGTTTAAAAAAGTAGTTAGTGTTAAAAACAAATACAGTTGGTATAAATGACAAATCCTCATCTTCACCATTTCCCTCCATTGCACCAGTTCAATCTCATCTGCAGTTAGGTTTTAAACAAAGTCTGGTTCAATTGCTTTATGGTATCTTATTTCAAGGCACTTTGTAGGCTAAGTAAAGTGATACTATAAGAGTGATTGCATCTCTCCCAAAAGTTACTACATGCTCTCACTTTATTTGAATAAGAATTCAGAACTGAATATGTGTAGTGTTATGTGAAATCGATTACCTATTAACACTTTGACGTCCGGCTGGTTTCAGGGATTCTCGCGCCAAAACAACCGGATCACACGTTGCTTTGCACGCACATAACTCGATCGCTGAAAGTGGTAGAGAGCTGTTCAAAGGCTCAAAAGATGCAGAAAGTCTTCTAGTCTGCACTTGAAAAAAAATTTTTGGTTAGAGGATGTGGATTTTTTGTGAGTGATGTCACAAGTGGAGGACTTTTAGGCCACCTCGGCCCACTTCATCTGGCCATGGGCCCAAACTGTTAGATGGTAGTATTTCGCTGAAGTTTTTATTGGAAACTAGGCTACAAGCCTAGTCTTTTGATACCTTGGATGACCTGCTGGGGTTTTGGGTTCAAAAGTTATGATCTAAAGTAATGAAAGTATTTGACTAATTAGATAATTAATTAATTTGTTTATTTTAGATCATAACTTTTGAATCAGAAACGCTAGAAAGTCGATCAAAGGCTCAAAAGACTTGCACTTGAGCCTAGTTTCCAATGAAAACTTCAGGGAAATACTTTGGCCTAGCGGTTGGGCCCTAGGCCAGGTAACATGAGCCAAACTAACCCAAGAACTACTTCACTTATGATGTTACTCACAAAAAATCAGCAACCGCCAACCAAAAAATTTTTTTTCGAGTGTAGACTAGAAGACTGGCCGATCTGTTTGAGCCCTTGAGCAGCTCTATAGCGCAATCGGCGGAGGTGCTATGGCGTTGGTAAGGCAACCAAAAACTGCTGGTTTTAGGCCGAAATCCAGGTACAATATATTCGTATACCGGCTGTCAAAGTGTTAAAAAAATTTGCTGTATGATTCAAACTTGTCGCCTTTGTGGATACCAGTTACTTGCATTTTGTCTTGTCTCTCTTGTATATGGAGATAATCAATCTAGTTTGTCAATCTTTTGGTGGACCTTTTTAGAACACGAGGCATTTTGACACACATGAGTAAGTCAAAGAACACCTGTGCTTGAGGCCTGGAACATTTCAGGTTGGAAATTTTTATTTTCATCACAACCTGCGGCCTCCCAGAAGGACCTTGTTGGAATCTACTGCAGGTGCAGTCATGAAGCAATCCCTACACTTCAAAAAGACAGGCTATGTTTTGCAATATTAACTTTTAATAGAAGGTGGACTATGGTTGCAACCCTATTTCGTTGAACTTTGACTTCTGAAAATGAAAATAGGATGTTCAGCTGAGACTAGAATGATTAGTGTAGTAATCTATGTTTGTAATAAATCAAATACTGCTTTTGTAAAGATGTAAACTTTTACCTGCAATTGTTCCTAGGAGTTTGAAATGCACGTTAGTTCCAATTAAGGTTTCAAACAATCACAAAACCTATTTTTAAAATAATATTTTTGTTTCCAGGTGTGGCCAGAGGTTACAGATCCTCAAAAGTATGTGTATGAGGACGTAGCTATTGCAGCTTACCTTCTAGTTTTATGGGAACAGGAAAGAAAAGAACTTAAACTCCAGAGTTTTCAATCTTTCATTGATCTTGGCTGTGGTAATGGGTTACTTACATATATTCTCAGTTCTGAAGGGGTAAGTCAAGTGTTAATGCTGTACAGCAATTGTAGCCATTAAGATTAACACTTTCGACATTGGAGAATTTCAGAGACGAAAATACATTGAAAACTGGGAAGTTTTATGAAGTTGGTTCCAGTGGCAAACTTCAGACAAGATTAACACGTTAAGAGCTGGTGTACAAGTATATCATTCTTTGAAATCACGCATTGAGCCACTATTTTTATGCCACTTTACAACTCCATAACTTTGCCAGTCGATTTTGCTAGGAAAGCTGTTCAAACACTTAAAAGACTCGGCGAGTCTTCTAGATTGCAATGAAAAAATACTTTCAGGTTTTGGGTTTCAGTTTTTTTCTGGGTGACATCATTAGTGGGGTTGGTTTAGGCTGTTTTTGGCTGAGGTTATTGGGGCCTGGGCCCCAACCGCAAGAGGTATTTTGCTCAAGTTTTTAGTGGAAACCAGATTAAAATCTGGGTCTTTTTGAGCCTTCGATAGACTTTTTAGTGTTTCTGGTTCAAAAGTTACAGCAAAATAACCAAAATCTGGGTAAAAAATCTTTTGGGTAATTTTTACCCAAAATTGGACAGCTATAAACCTTGCCAAAGATTCAACTTGTCACCAGTGTCAGATGTAGAGGTAACCGCAGGTATTACCATTGCATCTTGAAACCCAAAAAATGTCAAGTCAGTTACAAAACTCAATCTGAAATCTCGGTGCTAGCACAACAATATTCAACAGCACATTTTCATGAGCGAGTGATTGTATCTTTCGTTCAGTGTCCATTGAAAACAGACCTGTGCGCAACAGACAGACACACATTCAAACGGATCACGTTCATAAAGACCCATTATGAAGGTTGTCTGTGATGAATGTAGTGTGGGCAATGGAATGATGCATGAGTAATGCGGTCTTGAGGTTGTAAAGTCGATTGATGTACTCCAGGAAGGCCCTTTTAATGGTAAACATTGAAAAAAGAGGTGCAAATGTCTGGGAATAAAAATCTAGATGAGTGGTAAGACATTGGATCAAACAGTTGTGCGAAGCAGAATGCCAAGGCAAAACAAATAAACTTACCATAAAATCGTGATCAGCGTTTTTTTGCAATTTCATACTGCCCTACTGAATATCATAGCAACCATATTGGTGCCATCAATACATGTGCGTTTTGTTACTACCACACACCTATGCTTGTGTTATTTTGAAGTAATTGGGTGAGCACCATCTATGTGTGTTCTTTCATCTATCTGTTTGTTCCTTGTAAGTGCCATGTGTGCATAAGTTGTACTCCTTTGTGTGTGGGTGTGAAGACATTAAACAATATACAAAGTAATTGTTGGTATTTGAGTGAATGTCTTGGTACCATATTTTAAATTGGTTTAAAGCTTGTGCATGCATGGTAACTACTTCAGCAACAGCATGCTCTGCTTACAGCACCCTGGAAAAGGAGTAGATATGCGTAGGAGAAAAATCTGGGATGTTTATCCGGAGACCATTGATATCCAAGAAGTAACTGTGATACCAACAAGCTCAGAACTAGTTGATGGCTATGACTGGTTACTTGGTAATCATTCAGATGAACTAACACCATGGATTGCTGTAATGGCTGCAAGGTTTGGAAACTGCTAGACTTTGCCTCGATTCTAAACACAGTAAAGCTGACCGTTGATTTCCATGCATTTTTTAGGAATACCTGTAATAGTCGCTACTGGGTACTGCCATGCTGTTTTTTTGATTTATATGGAAAGTATGAACGAAAACACCCTAAACGCAATCAATATGAAGATTACTTAGAATACATAAAGGTTATTGGACAAATATGTGGATTTGATATGAGCACCGATGTTATGAGAATTCCATCTACAAAGCGAGTGAGTCAGGTTTTTGATAAAATGAGTTGTCTAATACTATTAAAGTTTGTCCTTATAGCAGCTCAAATTACGTTTGTACTGTTTGGCACTTCCTCATTAGCTGTGTTTCATCAAGGTCTGCCTTGTTGGCTCAAAACCCACGACTTCTCAATTTGATGACGCTCAAATCTTACAAGCAATTGAACAACTCATGCAAGAAAACAAGAAAAATGCAAACCTAACAGCTTTTCAATCGAGATCAAAAGTTGCAGAAGTCAGAAACTGTACCAAGGTTGATCGAAAAACCCAAAGTTACATCGTGAAGAAGGTCGCTTTGTACTTGCTGCAGTCAGAGAATCGTAAACAAAAGACCTCGGGTTAAGTATTGTTTTTCTTGTGTGATATCCGCCATCACCACTTTGACAAAGTAAATGGAACATGAAACTAGGAAAACGCAGTTCCGGCATTCCATGGTGAAAATAATGTTATTGAAAAATCTGATTTTATTGTAAGGTACCTGAAAAGTTTTGCGGATGCACACAAGGCTGTTAAAAAATACACTAGACGGGAATATAAACTTAGACAAAAGCCATGGATAACACAAGGGATCATTTCTTCTATCAAACATAGAAACTATTATTTCACATTTATAAAAGATCAAAACTACTAGCCGATTTGGAAAAGTACAAAAAATTCCGCAACCATTTTACTCAAGTCAAAGAAAGCGCAAATACAATTGCTAAAATCAGCAGAAACTCAAAACGAACTTAAACGCTAATTAATGATATCTTTGGCAAATACAAAGTGTCCAGCTTTTCGCAAAGGTTAAATGTTGATGGGCGAGTTTGCTTATCTTAAAAATTAGTTGCAGTTGAGTTAAATCGTAGTTTTGTCACTTGGGCTCAGGCACATTTTACTCCTATTAGCCATATCTAAAACTACTGATCCAAATATAAAAAACTATCTTCTACCACGCCAAGCGAATTCTGTTTTTATCACCAACCACCCCTGAGGAAATACTCTCACTAATTAACGGAATAGACTATAACTGTTTCTTAACGTTTTCGCTGCCACGCCTCCCTAGTAAAAGTCGGGAGATAGCGCAATTCCCACTTACAGACTGATATCAGTACTAACATATCTGTAAAAATATTTGAAAAAGCTGTGCGTAAGACTGAACGATTGTTTTGCCAAAAACAGCATGAATCAGCAACAATACGGTTTTCGCAATAACCATTCCACATCCCTGGCCATTACAGACTTGTACGAAAAGCTTCTACAAAACCTCGATAAAAAATTGTATTTTGTGTGGTTTTCTTATTTTATTTCTAAGAAAAGCCTTTGATTAAATTAATCATTCCATATTACTGACAAAACTTGAACACTACGGCGTAAGAGGAAACGCGTTTAACTAGTGCAGTCGTATCTTTCCAACAGAAAACAGTACGTATCTTCAAGAGGGGAACACAATCATCTACCAAATCAATTATTGCTGGGGTCCCCCAAGACTCTGGGCCCATTGTTATTTGTGTTATTTATAAATGACTTACTCAACTCAAATCTCATGAAAAAGATACTTTTTGCTGATAGAGTTTCAGTTCAGATTGATAGTAATCTGGAAAAATTAGAAAATTCGGTTAAATGTGAAATGACAAAAGTAATTGATTGGCTAACTGCAAACAAACTCTCACTAAATATTTCTAAAACAAAATATATGTTAATCATGGGCGTCGGAACAATTTTTTCCAGGAGGGAGCCACTAAGGGATTTCTCCTACATTTTTCAAGGGGGAGCCAAAAGTGATGAAATTTGATTTTTCCCACCCGAAACTAGGAAAACAACATTTTTTGCTGAAAATTTCAAAATCCAGTAGGGGCCAGGCCCTCCCTACCCTCACCCTTCTGACACCCATAATGTTAATCACAAATAAACATGTGTACACAGATTCTATGTAATAAATGTAAACGGCAATTATTGAAAGAACTTTGAATTACAAGTACCTTGGTGTAATTGTAGATGAAAATTTGACATGGAACCAGGATTGTAAACGGTTGTGTCGTACTATATCCAAATATGTTGGTGTAATGTATAAAGCTGAACATTATGTCAATAAGCATTACGTATGTTATATCACAACTTAATAAACTCACGAGTACAATATGAAACTATTGCCTGGGGAAGAGCAGCTTCATGTTATCTACAGCCAATATCGGTTGTTTTAAATCACGCCATGAGATATTTGAACACATATGAACTTGGGGCTAATAAAGTTACTGACATTTAGAAAAACGCAGAAAATTCTCCGACTAAAAGATATTTTCAGTCTTGAAGTGAGCAAATTCATGTGCAAATATCCTAACTCGCAGCTACCGGCTGCATTTAACAATTTTTTTAAACTCATTGCAGATGTTCATCTGTATAATACGAGACAAACTAAAATTCGGCAATTTGCTTTAGCAAAACCACGTTAAAATTCAGGTGTTAAATTGTTGAAGTACAGTGCAATAGAAATCTGGTTAAAAATTCCTTATAGAAATAAAAAATAAACAGTGTTTGACACTTTTTACAGCAGAATATGAAAAATGTGTTACTCAGGTAGTAGAAACATTTTTGGTATACTTTTTTTTTGTTGGTGTACATAAACCAGGTGCATTGATTAAAATATTTAGCGCTGTTGCTATGAAAATAGTCGAATAATGAGGTATCGCTGTTATATCTTACTCCATGGGCAGCGCTCCCGCTAATTCTTCATATTTTTGGTTGAGCAGTTCTGTGTTGACAAGTAGTAAGACATTATTCTGGAATTTGTTGAAATTTTTCGAATGAATATGGAATAGAAGACTTAAAAATCGCAGGTTTTGACGTCATATTCTGTGACGTCTTGGATTTCGCACTCCCGTAGAAATTTCAAACTCGGCGCATATGTCTTACTCAGCTTGTATGTCGCGTTAACTAAAATTGGTCGCATTAAACTCGTATAAAGTAGTGGAATGCCTTTAGTCTCCAATCGCAAAGCGAATGTGTCAACCGAACAGTAAAGGAATTTCCGTCCACATAGATGATTCATCACATCGACTGAGAAGTCATATCCCAAGTACATGATTAACGCTTTGTTCTCATTCTGCTTCTATGACATCATTGTAGTGCTGCATTAGTCCGTAACTGCTGACGCGTTTCCTGTTTAGCTATCACGAATATTACCAAAAGATGTTAAAACAGCAAAGGTTTTGTGTGGCAACGTTAAACCAATTTCTTCTGGTGGCTTGACCTTGCCTGCAACGCATTTTGTTTCCATAAACCATATAACCGCATTGCGCATAGTAAGCATTATACTCAGAGCAACAGGCTTTTACTTAGTGCTATAAACTGTTCCCTTCACAATATAAGTTGCTTCGCCCTTGGGAGGTCTGCAGCGTAAATGACCCCTGGCCCTTCACAACCTCCTACTCCCCCAACTCCCCCATGCATTTTATAAATCGGTTTACTTGAAAGTCGTCGCAGCACTATAATCATGCGTGTGCTCTTTACTGGTCGTACATATCTATGCTTGTGTTTCATCAAAGTCATTGTGTTAGCGGCATCGAGTGCATGCTTTTCTACTGCCGCCACATACCTATCTTCGTGTTCTTTCATGTATTTGTGTTTCTTGTTACTTCCATGCAGGCTTAAGTCTACTGTGCAGCGTGTGGGAGTGAAGACGTTATGCAATACTTTGCCTTTCAGATTTCTTAGAATTTTTATATTTCCGAAATACTGTACTTTATGTTACCTGCCACTGTACAAAAACATTTGTTATATGCAGGTCAGTGGTGGAATCTTGGTGGTTCGATCCTACTTTCTGAAGCAGCGTCATTATTTAATCAGTCCACAACAAATTCGTTGAAACGTGAATGTGGAGGGTTGCAAACATTGCTTAAAAATCATCACCAGGTAAATCGTTTACAAATGAAAATATAGAACGCGTAGATTTCTTGCTTGTTCCCCAAAAGCCTTACCAAGCTATAGCAATATTTCCGGTTGGTTTTCCTGCCACGAGCTTTTCGGTCAAGGTATAAACAAATTCTGGACTTTTCTGTATGTAGGAAGTAGAAGATAAATTGTGAAAAAATAAGCGCTTACGTACGTCTTGGAAATTTCGTAGCAGTATCTGGAAATATTTGTGTGTTCCTTGCTACAGAAAAATTGGTTACTGACGGCATAAGATGATGTCACAAGTTGCAGCGGCTGTTCAAAGCAAACTTTTGTGGCACTTCCTGTTGCCTGATTTGGTCTCGATTCTGGTTTCGTTAAAAACTTAACCTTGAAAACTTGACTATTATTCGCGGTCTTAGCTCGAAAATACTGACCTAGTCTTGCAAATTTAAATTGGTGCCTATTTTGGTTGCATTGCCATCTTGGCTGATCATGGTCTTAACGTTTTGGTCTCTTAACCTCTTGCTGCCTGAAACGAAAGAGGTTGACCGACGAAACCGTATGTGTCAAGCAAATGTTGACAAAAACGACTTGTTAATGAATTTGCCCTAGCGGTTGAACTGATCAAGACGCATGTGATCTACCACGGCGCCTCATTACAATGTTTAACATCTACTGTTCTCCAAAAAATTCAATGTTGAACTGCAGCAAACGAGAGATCCCCAACCCCAGTTTGCGAATATGTCCTTTCATGCTTTGTTCAGAACCGTGATTAAAGTTTCTTGTGTTCATAAAAAGTTAATCTTTTGGCCTACTCCAGTCACCCAACCCAAAGAGTATTGCACATGAAGACTCACAAAAGACTTCAGCAAAAATCTGGCCACAGTTTATGAAAACAGGAATAATTATTTTTCTCAAAGGAGCATCGTCAGTTACACAAAACAAAAGGTAAAAAACGTAAAATCTGCTAGGCAATGAATAAAACTAGTAAGTCACTAAAAAACTGAAGAGTTACAAGTCCGCATGCTATCACGCAAGTTGTTCTAAGCGTAGACATGCGGCCAGATATTTGCTGAAGACTTCTGTGAGCCTTCATGTGCAATATTTTGATATGAAGCAATTATCGCCACAGCAGGTACGATCGAGCCTTTCTGGTCGCCACTGGCCAGGCAGATTCTGATGGAACTCAGTACAATGCTAATGAGTTGTGATCCTTACACCCGGTTCACAGCAAGCAAAATGCGTCAAGTGACCAGAATGCAATCATGGTATACACCACATCTTTCAGAAAAAGCGTATGAACGTTCCGACTAGGCCTAATGGCTACATATGATTATATGAATCCCATCATGCAGATAAAGCAAAAAATAAAATTAGCGTGTCAGCAAACGGAGATACATTCGAATTTTGCAAACTATCTATTTTCCATCGAACTCGACCGGATCGTTTAATAGTTGTAGCGTTCGTATTAGACCCATATTTTATGCGAACACCTCGTTACATTCGAGAAATTGTGAAACATACCAGCAGGACTATTTACATAGTTTTATAAACTTGCATGTTACAGGCTAGCAAACCAATCTGTATGTTGTATCCAAAAGCTTTTCCTTGTTTTTTAGGTTTTTCAGATCAGCCACTCACGAGTCCAACTGAGGGATTGGACTGTTGAAGAACAACCAGAAAGAAGAAAGAGGAAAACAACTAACAAAACTCGTGATTTTTCAAAAACCAAACTATGTTGGTTTTACTGCAACCACCCTGATGGCTGCCCACGAAGTGCAGAAAAATGTCCTTTTGCTCACGGTGAAAATGATATAAAGGACCTGCAGCAACAATTCGATACAGTACTTAGCGGTCGACAGCACTCTCAACTCACAAGGGAGCAACTTTAAGTAGGTAGTTTAATAAGGGAAGAAAGGTTATCTGTCTCATACCTGGACCTGCATATGGTGAAATGAATTATAGTGCAAGCAGCTGGTTTGAATGCCAATCAACCTGAATCGACATTTCACCAAAAAATTGCGTCACCAGAAATCCGAACCTTTTCGACGGAAAGATCCTGTTTGAACGGCATTGAATGTCGATAAAAAGCGTACGTGCAGTTGTTTAGTTGGATTTAAACGGAGAAAAGCATTTGCTTATTTGTCTAATGTTGGTTTCTCATTGATTGCTTCATCAGGTGTGCTTCGGTTGCAAAGCGGTTCTGCTTTGTATATTGTTCTGTGTGTGTGTTAAATCGATATTGGAAGTACAGCATGCATGAATGGTTTAAATTCGAACGTGGATGTTATTTTCAGCAATCTCAACTTAATGACGTTCTACACTTTTTATCCATTGGTAAGAAACCAACTGGTGTTACAAGATATTTTCAGTAATATCAGCTAACATATTGTGCAGAAGGGTTACATTGAATCTTGCATCTTTTGAGATTTATCAAAAGTTTTGTGAGATTACGTGATTATATCGAACAATTGATTTCAGTAACAAGAAAAACCAGTCTGGTTGCTCAGTCTATACTGTACTTCGTTTTATGCAGTGCGCATTACTGTGACTATCATGATTTCTGCATTGACAAATGTTCTTGATAAATTTATTTCCAGTATACTTCAGGATTATTAGACGCACAGCGTTTTCGTTAGAGCATCAACGGTGCTCAATATTTCAAAAAAATATTGGTGGCAGTAGAAGACATGGAAATTTTGGTGGTGGTTTCCTCCGAAATTTTAATCCCTCATTTTTTTATGTCGGTTACGTGTGAAATTACTTAAAATTCGCTTCCTTTCCCCCATGCAGCTGTGATGAATTAAACGTGCATCTCTGGAACAGAGTGAAACTTCGACGTTTCGCTAAGCCATCTCAACGCAATACCAGATGGTTATTATTAGACATTTCGAATTTTCTGCAACTTTAACTTTCCACACTTCCACTACATCCAACTTCAGCTTGTATTCTTTATTTCTTTAGCAATTGTAGCTCATTCTTGGGGCTTGCTCTACCCGTAACTGTCTATCACAGTAAATCACAGCAGTAGCTTGAACGTAGTGGTAACGTGGTGTCTAACCAATAGTAATGGAAACAGTACAAACACTTGATTTGAATGTACTGAAAACAGTTGTTTTCGTCAGTGTACGACAATGAAGCAAATACCACGGCTGTTCGATGTCATTTGTTGCAACTGCTCATTACTCGAACTTGTTTTTTTATGACAAATTCAATAAACACGCCCTCGTGCAGCAGATGATCATGGGGTAGAAAAGCCTCAAAATTGCGCAGACGGTTGAAAAACGTTGTTCAAACGCGGCGTTGTAGCCGAGCAGCTCGGTATGAGGAACGCTAGAAACAATTCTTGGTTTGACAAAATTTAACAGTGTATCGACTGGTTTGGACAAACGTTAATATGGAACTCATTCGGGCACAGGCGCGTGGTCAGAAACAACTGAGTGGAAGTTTCGGGTCTAGTGTACGATTCGCCTTTATCTTCCCGGATGATGTAACACCAGATGCGTCCCCTATAGGGAGACATCGTAGGGTGCTTTTGATCCAGTAGGTGTCATTTATGCATGGGTTCTCATTATTAAATCAAGGACCGTTCTCGCAGAAACTGTCTGGTCAACAACCCTTATTAATTGCCCGAATATTAAATATTTCTCAGTGGTTCACACTATAAAATATACACACCAGTGAAGCACATAATTTTTGGTTCCATGGCTTTTATTCATCACAATAAATATATTTAAATGACACAAACTAGTACTCACCAATATACGATGTATCATAATATTCAAACACTCCTCGACATGTCACGACGCTGGAGTAACCGTCAGATTTTAATTCTGCATCTTAGTAATTTGCGATAAGAGATCAACAATCCATTCAGATCGGTTCCCCTATACAAGCAATTTACTACATAAATAAGACTCACTATATCTGGCTGCTGCTGTAATTAGTCGAAAGTAAATTCAGTCAAAAGGACTGATCCGACAGTAACTCAGAAATGGAATCCACTCACGAATGCGGTACAAACCTAAACCACTGGCATGATAAGGCTACGCTAGTGCAAACAGAGCTTTGTTCGAGCAAGCCATTTTCTACAGTTCAGGCTGAGGGATTAACCCGGATAAGCCGTTTCTGTAATTTTTAACTAGCATGGCACCTGGTACAAGCGGGTTACCACTTTTTATTCCTGACTATTGTCCGAACTGAGTGCGATGCCCAATGTCAAACAATGACTTCACCTCAGCCCTTTGAGCCAGAGGTGTGAAGAGGAACTTTTGCCCGCCTGTTCCAATTCAAGCCGGGAATCGAACTATCATGATTCCCAGGGAGAGAACTAATCTTTAGCCAAATTGCCAACGCCTTACCGA
>Ga0210059_1013128_pt1 | contig 12427 bp, 7 predicted proteins | sample Ectturendosymbi2_FD_188042 | JGI IMG/M metagenome (GOLD analysis project Ga0210059, IMG submission 188042) | Ecteinascidia turbinata endosymbiont from Florida, USA - Sample 2 (SPAdes) (version 2) | ecosystem: Host-associated > Tunicates > Ascidians > Unclassified | place: Key West, Florida...
CCTTTCGATTTATTAGGATTAAGAGATAGTAGTACATGGTAAACATCAAGGGGCTCAATTGAGAGGGGAGGAATAAATAGATCAGTACACCTATGAAATCTAGGAAGTATTTTAGACTGTATGGAGTTCGGTGCTGTGGAAACGGAGGCAAAATATTCGTTAAAAATATTTGCTTTTGATGTCATGTCATAGTGAACAGTGTCACCACGGATCAAAGGAGCATTTGAATAAGAACGTTTGTCAAGCAAATCTTTGGTGGCAGTTGTCCAGGTTGCTGTATTTCTAGAACCAAACTTGAGCAGAAATAAAATGATGTGAGGGCCAGTAACAGGCAGCCATCAACACTGTACTCCCAAAACATGCCCCAAAGCTTTCCAAGAGGAACAAATATTTTGTCAAAATGGACAAAACATGTGTAGACGTCTATGGCATACTCCCAAAATCTTTTAAAAATTATCTGGAGAGTGAAAATTTTGTCTGTGGTGCTGTCGCTGGTACAAAAACCACACTGGGCATCATGCTCTGGTTGTAAATATTACCTCATGCATCTTTTATCAAGATACTTGGCATGTACTTTTGAAGGGAATCTTAGTATAGAGATACATCAGTAGTTAGTGCTTTCTTTCCTGTCTCCCTTGTGTATGGAGATGATCACTCCAGTTTGCCAATCGTTCGGTGCCCTCTCAGAACACTAGGCCACGTGATAAATAGGAGTCAGCAAAATAACTCCTCCATTCAAGGCTTTGAACAATTTTAGTCAGATTTCATCACAATCTGCTGCATTCCCTGCCTTCAGTGTTTTTACAGCTAAGAGGACGTTGGCTGCAGTGATGGTATTTCTTCCTTTGTGTCCAATGATAAGATAGTGACTGGCCTTAAAACATCTTTGAAATACTCTCTCCATCTCTCTAGCACAATCTTCTAATTGTTGAGTAAGAGACCATTTTGGTCTTTGATGGGTCTAGCAGCATGAGATCTTTTGCCATGGAGATGCCAGATGGTTTGCCAGAACACTTTGTTGGTTTACTAATAATTGGAATCCAGTTAAGTATGATATTGAGATGTTTTCATTGCATTTAAGACCAGTGCTCTTCAACCTTTTTGTCATCGCTGAACCCCTGATATACTTCCGCGTTTGTCATGGAAAATTGATGGTATCTCTGTTTCATGACTTTTTCAACATGACTACAAGAATTTCAAGAACCTACCATGTTATGCTTGTGTTTGTTTGTACAAGTTACTGAAACTTTTAACAGATGACCACAGTGACTTTGTAGTGGTTTGACTCAAAACAGATTTATCATTATATGGTCTTGTGTAATTGAAGATGCAATTAGGTAGAATTTTTAGCAAATATTACAATTGCACATAATCAAAATGTCAAAAATCATAAGGTCCTTCCAGTTCCTTCAGTGCCCTGGCGTTCTTGCACTAATTTGTGTTTTTCTTGCTGAATATTAATTATCCCCAAATGGATTTTGCAATGCAGTACATCAAAATGATGCTTTTTACAAATCTTCATTTTTCCTCAATTACTCAACGCTCCTGTGTGATGGAGACCAACTGCAGTAGTTGTTGGTGAATTGTTTCGGTGTTCGCATCTCATCAGTGCTTTTGTATAGTAAAAACAAATCTGTGTGTCAGGTATACAAACTAAGCAGGGCCTACGAGAGGGGGATTCAAGAGGCACATCGTACCTGGGCCTGGTTGTTGCTGAGGCCCAAGAGGATGAATGAACACACGCTAAGTTTTTCTGTAATCAATCCCAAAATTACAAGTGCAAACCACTTGCCAGTATGGCAATTAATCTGATTCTTAAGTCTTAGCATGGTAGCTGTTTTATCTGTATTCTAATTATTATGCAAACAAGCTATAAAGTTTCAAGGACACCAGAGGCGAGGAGGGCCAGTATCGGTCTTCGTACTCCTGGCAGAATTACTCTCACAGGCTCTGAAACCAAGCATGCAAAAAGTAACAAGTGCTAGTAAAGTGTTTCCTATCAATGTTGGTCACATGCAAACACCGATTCTGTAATACACTACTGCTGTATGGCTAAGCATTTTTTGTGGTCTTGTGAACGACAATGCAGTTGTGGTGATGATCCAGTGTTTTTCTCCTCTCAATGTTGATCATGTGCAAACACTGATTCTGTAATTTGTGCTACTGCATGGCTAACCATTTTTTCGTGTTCTTGTGTTCATGATGGCGTCTGTGATATGGACTGTTGCAACCTCTCCGCTGTTGTTGCATGAATGTGCGGTTCACCACAAACAGAATGTGCGTGAAGAACAACACCTTATATATGTGGCACGAATAAGCATCAATAGAGTGATCTCGCCAGGTGAACTGTATTGTTGCTTGCTGCCACAGTACAAAGCTTTGCGCACATGCTGCTCAGGCTTTCCAATCACAACAGGACCACGAGTTCGCAAAAAATACTATTATTAATAAAATAAACTCAACTCAATTAGTATTACAGTTACTGTACAATTACACAAAGTTCTGTAATTAATTACATTCAGCTCACTCATAAAAAAACACTAGAAAAAACACGAGAACACTAGATGAAATGAAACAACACCAGATCTAGTCTAGTGGAAAAACACTTGCAGTGGCACCACTGGTCTACTCTCTACTATTCTGATGTACAGTACTGTGAACTGTACATCGGTAACATCGTATAACTATGATGCAAAAATAATGTTCTTAATTGCACAATAATGAACGACAAGTGATGCAACAACTATCAATATTTCTTGTTCTGCTATCTGCACTCAACCTCCTGTAGGCTACAACTAACTGGCCTACTTGGAGTCTGAATGCGGCACGGTGAAAAAAATTTCATAGTGATGCATCAACATACTGAAGCAAGAAATCATTTCTCCTCATAAACGAGGAACCCTCAAGGAATGCCAGGTCCTGCACATTTGTGTAGGCCCTGGTGGCTTTTCCAGAAGCAAGTTGCAGACCACCAGGTGGCAATAGGCCGACAGTTCTGCATCCCTTTTGACATGAACGTCCAACACTGAATGAAACAAATCAGCTGAAACTATATAGAAATCCAGGCGTGCTTGTACACATCTGTGTTTGAATAAACTGTTTATTATGCACAGTGTGTTGTTGCTGCACAGTTGCACCAGGAGCCTTCCATTGTCATTAATGTCAGCATCACCATGTCAGCCAGTCATACCCTTCCATACATTGGCATTGTTCCCAACACGTGCATTGAAATCTCCCAAAAGGATCATGGATTTGTTAGTTTTTAAGCTTTCACAGGGCGTCACTAATGTCTTCCACGAATTTCAGGTACATTGCACTTGAGTTTGGGTCGTATACCTGCATCAAACACAGGCAGCAATCCAATAACTTAGCCTCAACATACACATCCTCCTAGTGGGATCTGTTCATCAACACAACATGCCAGCTGAGGGCATACAATTATCTCTACTCCAGCCTGGGGAAACTTTTCTGACTCAACACCAGAGTAGAAGAGTTTGTTTGATTTGATTTACATCAGTGAATGACTCAAATCAAACAAAACAACTATCGTCCAAGTTTTTCAAACGTAACTTTTCAACAAGATGCAACTCAATTCAAAGCTTTTGGTTTTTGACTGAATAACAGTGGTTTGAAAGGTACTAACAAACCAAGCATAGGGTATTTACAGCAAGTGCCCCTCTCCAATGTAGTTCATTCAGGGTTCCCACGGTCATGGAAAATAAATCATTGAAAATCCTGGAAAAATAAATTTTCCTGGAAAGTCATGGAAAATTGATAAATTTTTTAAAATCATGGAAAAATCGAAAACTCATTAAAAATTTTGGAGAGCTAAAAAAGGAACAAAATTTTTCAATGTTTCAAAAAGATAATCTTACAATTTAAGTCCTTTGCTTTACCTGTGCCATCAGCAATAGACTCTGGTAATGTTTAGCTTTTTGGCTTTTCTGCACAAATCTCTTGAAGTTTATTTGTAGACTGTGCAATGTACTATCGTAGTTTGATCTTTGGCTGAATTCATCAATTTTATTTTTAAGTTTGTAGTTCAATTGAAAATCCACTTGGTATATTAAAGATTTATTGATTGGCGAATACCGTATCTCTGAATATCAATTTTGGAACTACATGAAGAATGCAAAATATGCCAAGATTTGGGAAGCTTTCCAAATTATCTTTATGCTATCTCGTGGCCAAGCTGCTGTTGAGAGGGGTTTCTTCATCAACAATGAACTTATGGTGGAAAACATGAAAGAGGAGTCATTGCTAGTCGTTTTGTGTATGACACAGTGAAGAGCAGTCCTGTTCCTTTCAGTGAAACTCCATTGACCCCAGATTGTAATGAAATGTTCGAGTAGCGAGGATGAGATATCAATTACATTTAGAAGATCAAAGAAAACTCACTGCTAAAACTCACTGCTAAAAGTGAAAAAGCTAGAAAGAGGAAAGCTGTACAAAATGAAATCCGTGCAGATGAATCTAAAAGAAAGTTATTAAAAGAAAGCATAGCATCTATGAGCCTAGAGGCAGATGCATTAGCCGTGCAAGCTGAAAAAAAAAGCACAGTTTTATTTTACTGTCTAAGTCCAACGCTTTTAGACAAAAAATTCATGAAAGCGAAGCAAATGAGCAAAGTCTTTGCGAACAAGCACACAGTTTGAAAGATAAGCTAAAGTTTATGGAATAAATAAAATTTGAAGTAATTAATTGGATTGGCTGACAACAATTCAATGAAATTGGGGCTAGTTTTGTTTAAATTGAAAAATAACATTTACTTACCGCTGTAGAAGGTTACAAGCTGTATTAGCCAGGCCACACTTGATCTTGAAAACAGCTTTCACAGCATGGGCGAAATATCTATAATAAGCATCATAATTCTTTGATTGTTGTTAGGCAATGGTTGCAAAGTAAGCTTTTTCTAAGCTAGGAATAGTTGATGATGAAGCTAGATTTGCTGTTGAAACGGTCTGCAACTTTTTGTTGGCTTTATATTTCTGCTAAAATGATCCTACTCCCAAATCTACAGTATAGTGTGCAAATATGTTATGTTTTAAGATAAGGTGTGGCCAAGTTGATACATCTGTTAAGCCTATGTTCATGCAATAAAATGTTTTCTACTTGAGATTCAAAAGATGCTAAATTCTTTCCCATCTGAATAAAACTCAAGTTTTGTCCATCTTTGTAGCCTCAGTGAAGTTTGTGAATAGTGGGATGTATACTTTGTACAGTGTTGCTGCACGCGCTTATTTTTATTATTACCTTGCAACATTGACAGCCAAGTGTGATAGTAAGATACGCAGTGTTGTCAATGCTTTGTGACAGGGAGGTTGATAATGGTATGGTACGCACTGTATCTTGTAAATGCTGCGTGACAGCAACACTACGACAGTAAGCTTAATAGTGAAGTGCAGCGTTTAGTTTTCTGCAAATTATTTTTATAGCCTCAGTGAAGTTTGTGAACAGTATTATGTACAGTGTTGTTGCATGTGCATATTTTTTACTATTAGCTTGCAGCATTGACAGCCAAGTGTGATAGTAACATAGGGATTTATGAATGCTTTGTGACAGCGAAGTTCATACTATTCAGGTGTGTACAGTATCTTGTAAATACTTTGTGACAGCGACTCTGCAACAGTCAGCTTATAATAGTGAAGTGCAGCGTTTATTTTTTATTTCTCTGTAAATTCTTTTCTCTGTTTCATTATGTACAGGTAACTTGGCATGCCAATGGCTAATCATGAGAAGAAAGGAAATATTTTACTTGACTCATAGGTTCTCAATGTGCTCCGTACGGAGTCCCAGGGCTCCGCGAGAGAAACCTCAGGACTCTGGAGCTATTCGTTTACTTACCAAAATACTGACTTGGCTAATTTTGCAACTGTCCAAAGAAGAAATAAAGGCATTAATAAAATTTATTGTGGGGCTCCGTAAATCATGGTCAATCTCTTCATGGGTGCCATAATACCAAAAGTTTGAGAACCCCTTGTGTAACTAACTGACTCTCTTCTAAGAACCATTGATGACGTTCTCCCACGTCAGTTTTGTGCCCTATTTAGGGGATCTGTTTTTAGTTATTTTGTAAATATCGGCACCTAACATTTCTTTATTTTGCTCTAGCAGTTAAACAATAAATATTTGGTAATTATATTGCTATATTTGGCAATGTAGGCAGCTGGTTGATATTGATAGCAATGTTGGTTTCGTTTTGGGATGCGACACAGCTCCTAAACAGGGAGCAAGTTTGGGAGAGTTCGATCCCATTAGCGCAACAGCAGGTATTTTTAATAAGACTGCTACCAGTTTGCAAGTGTAAGTATCACTTAAACACGCATGGAAAAAGTGTCACAAATGTCATGGAAAAGTCATGGAATGTCATGGAATTTGGTTTTGAAAGTTGTGTGGGATCCCTGTTCATTGTTTGAGATTTTGCTTCAACATGAAGCACTTACTACAGATAGTTTTTTATTTATGGGTGTTAATCTCAAAAAGATGCATGTCTGATGATCACCATATGCTGTTTTTTTAATTTAATAACATATATCATTCCAGTAAGATTTTACATAAGATAGCCATTGTTTTTCTTGCAAGCGCTGCCCTGTGTCAATTTATTCTGGTGATTTAATAAGCAATGTCTCTGCATTGCATTCATTTAAACTCAAGACAAGAAAAAGGTTTGTTGTTGCACAAGATTTACTTTTAGCGCGTTTTTGTGGCAATGCCTGATATAAGTTGGTTAATCAGTAATATTGAAAAAGTAAGCATGGCTGTTTTCAAAAGAATTTGATGTTGTTCAAAGAAATTTGATTTGAAAATAAATCATGTCCTCTTTTCAAGGAAAATAAATGAAAACCTTTAGTTATTAGGTTGTATTTTCCCTGAAAGTAATCAGTTTCTTGTGCATTCAATTAGTGCGTGGTGTATTGTGTTGGCATCTGGCTTGAAAACAAATGTTTCTGTGACTTAATTTTTTTTTCAGATGGAATGTAGCATGCTCCATATCTATAGTTTTCAAGCTATTCTCCAACAGTTTAGTTTTGCAAGTTCACTCCATTACCGTAGTATATGTTAAATTGTTTGCAATGCTCTGCTAAGCTATTTATATATTTTTGTGTAGATCCTACATCAATAGGGAATTCCCCACTTCATGCACCTGTTTCAAGATCTCCCAGTGAGCAATCATTCACAGGTAATTGGTTAAAGTCTCCTTTGTCAAAGTAATTTGTTTCAGTTTATCGAAGTACTGGCGTCTCCGAAGTAGAAAGATGTTCAAAGAAATTAAAGAGTCGTTCGGCTCTGCCTTAGTTCGGGAAGTCAGAAGCCACATCAAGACGAGCCTTTGCATTGTGAGACATAGAACTCATCTACATTTTAACCATACTTGCCTAAAGCATCAAGCTTTACCGAAAAGTCTGCGCTCGAAACCGCTTCTTAACTCAGCGGAAGGCAGGAAACTGGCGAGAAAGTATAGTTTTCAAAACTTAAGACTAAGGATTCGTTCATCTCACTGCCGCATTAAGTTTTGCAAAAGTAAAGTAGAAGAACTTTGTTGTTCTCTTTCCAAGAACTTACCTGTGAACATATTTGAAAAATTGAGAAACATTTGCAAGAAAGACAAGACAAGTTATTTAAGAAGCTCAACGCTGCTCACTGGAATTTGCTTAATAAGATGTTACAAGGAAAATCCAGGGAAAACAGTCTTCCTTCCTCGATTGAAAAATGTGTAATCAATGTTTCAAAAACAACTCTCATTGAATCACAAGAGAAAGTTCTACGTCTGGGATTGAACTTTGCAATAGCACCAAGAAAAATTCTGGTCCCACAAATCTTGGCATCTGTGGAAAACAGTCTCTGGAAAGTACCTCAAAGCGAAAGAAACATTATTAGAGGTAAAGTTACTTCGATCATTCTAAGCCACCGCCTCCCTCCACCCGCCCTTACATCACAGGAATGAGCGGCAGTGAAAGAATTAAAAGAAAATAAAGGCATTATTATTGTTAGAGCAGATAAAGGAAACGCCACTGTCATTATGGACAGGGTTAGTTATCACGGAAAAATCACAGATATGCTTCAAGATGCTGAGACCTACACTCAACTGCGAACAAACCCATCAGCCAAGACGCAAAAAACTGTGAACGCGTTCATATCCAACTTGCAGAAAGAAAACAAGGTTACCACGGGCGATGCTTCCAAATTGAAGAGCTCAGATGCTATTATTCCAAGACTGTACGGATTGCCGAAGGTGCATAAAGATGCAATTCCATTGCGTCCCATCGTCTCATTCATTGGATCGGCTACATACAACCTATGTAGAGAAATCGCACGAATTATCAAACATCTCGTGGGAAAAAGCGTGCATCACGTTCGCAATGCAGAAGATTTTGTAAACGAAATCCGCAATTTAAGTATCAACCAGGATGAAATTATGGCTTCATTCGACGTGGTTTCGCTATTTACAAAAATCCCTGTAGAACTGGCACTTGACGTCGTTCTGCACAGACTAGAGTTGTGGGCAGATATATCAAGCCACACCAAATGGTCAATCAAAGACATCTGCCAAGGCTTAAAGATCTGCTTAAATGCGACGCACCTGCATTTCCGTGGAAACTAATTACCAGCAGATTTTCGGTACAGCAATGGACTCTCCAGTATCAGCTGTAGTCGCGAACAGGGTAATGGAGGACGTAGAAACTCGGGCATTGAACACTTTTATATCTGGCCCGAAACTTTGGAAACGATACGTCGATGACACCTTTGTTCTTCTTAAACAGGAGAAGCTTACCGATTTCTTTAATCGTATCAATGCAGTTGAGAACTCAATTAATTTTACAATGGAAAAAGAAAAGAATGGCTCAATCGCTTTTCTGGACACGTTAATAACACGACTGGAACATGGCCAGCTTAGTACAAAGGTATATCGGAAACCAACACACACTGGTAAATACCTGCATTTTCACTCAGAGCATCCTCTTGCACGTAAATGCGCAGTACTGAACACGCTGCTACATCAAGCCGACAAACTCTGTGACCAAGAAAGTGAACGAAAGAAAGAGATCGACCTCGTCAGATCAACTCTTAAACAAAACGGTTATCCAGACAAACTACTCTATAGAAAGAAATCTGCAAACGCAACAAAGAGCCAAGAACATGAAACAAGAGGGTTAGCCATATTACCTTATCTCCCGGGACTTACCGACAAAATCAAACGATGCTTGACAACCAACAAAATACAAGTCACATCAAAACCGGTGAGAAAGGTGGGCAACCTTCTAACTTCCATCAAAGACCCCGTGGATATAAAGTCTCGACAAGGCATTGTATATTCCATTGCATACCGTCACTGCAATAAACGATACATTGGAGAAACCAAAAGAAGTCTGGAAACCCGTCAGAAAGAACATAAAGCGGACATAAAAAACAAACGATTCGACAAAAGTGCCTTAACGCAACATACATTTGATCTAAATCACAGAATGGATTGGGCAAACTCAAAAGTCTTGGAATTTGAATCCAATTATTACAGACGCCGATTTATCGAATCTTTTCACATACATAGCGACAATGACACAACGAATGAAAAACGATCGGACTTATTTCCCGACATCTACCGGTTTATGTTACAATAGTCTACATTATAATTTTCTAAATTTCCTTCGTTCTATCCACCACTTGGTTCATCATTCTGTTGTTTTTACTGTCTTATCATTTAATCAACGTTCCCCGCCTCCCGAGTTCTTGTCAGCACAGCGCCACCTGGAACGCACACATTTTATAACATACGTGCTCGCATGTCATGGCATTTCGTTTTTTAGCCCTGATGAAGACAGTTGTATGAACTGTCGAAACGTTGGCAAGTTTTTAACGTGTTTTTATGTTTTTAGCGCCAGTAGAGCCTGATTAAAGTTTGTTAATTTGTTTTCAAGTTCTTGCTTTGCCTAGAACTATTTGTTGGAGGCTGTCGATGGTGCAGGTGATGCCAGATCAAAACAAAACTGATTGGATCCCAGCTTTATTGTTGGGTCCAATCAGTTTAGTTTTCAGCCTTGTTTTTGGTGTAATATGCTGAAATGCTTGACTTGGTTTTCCCATAGGGATGAGGGAGGGTGTACCCCAGCTCGTTTTTCTTTTTTTTTTCACTGAGACATTTTGGTCATTTGTCCTACATTAGTATAAAAACTCACTGTAACAGAATGCACCAGTCTATAACTTTGGTCGGTAATTTACAAAAATTCTATCAATGTCCAAAAAAATAATATCCTGGTTGTTTGTGCATTTCCTTTTAATGCATTACCACTTTGAGAGCCGGTCTATCAATATTTTGTACCTGGATTTTGGCTTAAAACAAGCAGTTTTCGGTTGGCTTGCCAACGCCATAGCTCCTCTGCCGATTGCTCTAGAGAGCTGTTCAAGGGCTCAAACGGATCGGCCAGTCTTCTAGTCTGCACTCAAAAAAATGTTTGGTTGGGGGTTGCGGATTTTTTGTGAGTGAGGTCATAAGTGAAGTAGTTTTGGAGTCATTTTGGCTCATGTTACCTGGCCTAGGGCCCAACCGCTAGGCCAGAGTCTTTCGCTGAAGTTTTCATTGGAAACTAGGCTCGAGTCCAAGTCTTTTGACTCTTTGATCGACTTTCTAGCGTTTCTGGTTCAAAAGCTATGATCGAAAATGAACAAATTAATTAATTGGCTAATTAGTTTTTATCACTTTAGATCAGGTTTTTTTAAGGAAAATATTAGGTACCCGGTAGGGACCCGAATCGAGTCCCTAAAACGCCTTAAAAAACCTGCTTTAGATCATAACTTTTAAACCCGAAACCCCAGCGGGTCATCAAAAGGCTTGGATTGTAGTCTAGTTTCCAATAAAAACTTCAGTGAAATACTACCATCTAACAGTTTGGGCCCAGGACCAGGTGAAGTGGGCCAAGGTGGCCTAAAAGTCGTCCACTTATGACGGCACTCACAAGAAATCCGCACCCCCAACCAAAAAATTTCTTTCGAGTCCAGACTAAGAATACTTGCCGAGTCTTTTGAGCCTTTGAACAGCTCTCTACTGCTTGTGGCACCAGGGCTGCGCTCGCACAAAGCCACGTGCGATCCAGTTTGTTTTGGTACAAAAATCCCATGAAAAAACATGAGCGTATATACGTGGCAGCAGTTACGCCTCATGGCGCTAATACATTTACTTTGATGAAACACAAGCGTATAAGACACATGCATGAATGATGCCATCATGATTATTATAATGTACTACTGCAATGACTTCCAAATACATTGATGTATACAATGCATGAGGAAGTGGGAGGCTGCGAAGGACCAGGGGTCATTTAGGCTGCAGACCTCACAAGCACGAAGCTGCTTTAGTGTAAAGGGAACAGTGTATAACAGCAAGTAAAAGTCATTTGCTCTGGGAAAAAGTTTAATATGTGCAGTGAGGTTATATGGTTTCTTGAAGCAAAATGCATTGTAGTCAAAGGTCAAGACTTTTACTTGCTGTTGAAGCAAAATGCGTTGGAGGCAACTAGTCGTGTACCCAAATCATACAGGCTACACAACTGATGCAATTGTCCAAATAAACCATTTGCTATAGCGCACGCCTGTTTTTCGCTTCGAAAGTCACACAAATCATATACTATGCTGTACGTGCGTACTGCGTTGACCTTGACAACAAAGTCTTCATCTGTTGCTTTTTTGTAATTCATCGACCCGTGACGAAACCTAGTTGTAAGGCCAATCACAGCTACTAGCCGCATCGTTTCTAATCACGTGTTATATGTCTTTGCACTGCATGAACATGCACAAATCACCACCGCATGAACATGCACAAATCACATTTTCACTGCATAAACATGCACAAATCACATTTTCACTGAGTGAACATGCATGAATCACATTTTCACTGAGTAATCATAGGCGGATTCAGGGGGGCTAAGTGGGCTGAAGCCCCCCCTAAATTTTTTCAAATACCTTTTTTGGTCGATGGTTCCCAACACAGAAACGTCCATTGGGGTGATTTTTTTGTATAGCTTTTAAATAAACCATTTCTTGCACACGGATAGGGACGAAAATGTTAAATGCAATACTTATTTTGCGGAATTTGGGCAGTCCGAATGTGTTTATTTCACTATAAATGAAACTTCTTATAAAAGTTTTTATATAAAAAATATTATCCCAATGTTATAAATATGTAAGTGTTTACAAAAAGTATTTACATTGCATTTACATTATATAAACCGCATGTACACAGGCGTACCCAGGGGCCCATAGCCCCTCCAAATTTTAGAATATCTAGTCATTTTGTGCTTTAAAAGGTAGTATCTCAAACGAAATACTGTTGCTCGCCTAAAATCAAACATTTTGACCCACCCAAAATTTTCGGCTGGCAATGCCACTGCGCACGAAAGTGTTTAAATACTTTTTTCATTTGGGTAAGATTGGGCTT
>Ga0210059_1013129_pt1 | contig 12426 bp, 10 predicted proteins | sample Ectturendosymbi2_FD_188042 | JGI IMG/M metagenome (GOLD analysis project Ga0210059, IMG submission 188042) | Ecteinascidia turbinata endosymbiont from Florida, USA - Sample 2 (SPAdes) (version 2) | ecosystem: Host-associated > Tunicates > Ascidians > Unclassified | place: Key West, Florida...
TTTTTTTTTGTCAAATTTGATTGCATTTTTGAATTCCTCACCCTTGAAAATGGTACAATACCAGTTTTCATCTCATTCCTAGCAGTAGAACTATGGATTTTACTACAATATGTCTTTTTTGCCCATCGCGAGCAACGCCACCTAGTGATACACTCAAAAGCAAATAACTCAGCTGCCCCTTGATGGATTTCAATTATGTTTTTTTTTCAGGCCATTTTACATGTGGGTGCACCTTATATAAAAAAATGAGGCATTTTTGTGACATTGGGTTACACCCCTTGTTGGATTATAATGATTTGACCCTGATACGTACCTGTAAAGCAAATGTTTTGCCCTTGGATGAAAAAATTGATGCATTGTGAGTTTGGTTAAACTCACGCAAATCAAATGACTTGCGAACCCATGCATTCAGCATAGGCACAAAGTGAAAGAGTCACTGAATAAATATCTATCGGATTGGTTGGTCACCATTGTCGTAGCATAACAAGAAATGAGGCTAAATGCATAGCCCACCGTGATCCAACTGCATTTGACCTACGGGCCATTTTACAAAAATATGACAACTTGTGGGCCACGTCGACAAAATGATGTATGAAACAACAGGGTTCACAAGATTTAAAACCAAAAAAAGAAGATAAGTGAGTGCGTCATATTATTACGCAATAGCAAATAGCAATTTATTACAAATCCTTATCAGTGCGATGCCTGTGGTCGAGGCTTCTCTGACACGATCGTTCCTTTGTCAAAACCAATGTTAGTTGTAGCAAGTCAGAGACTATCGTCCAATGTTCCGCTTGCCATTCGATTTCTGTTTTTACATTTCCTTGCTTTATCGTAGAAAATATATTCTCACACGTATGTAGTGTATTTCCAGCCATATTTTTATTGCGAAATCTTTCAGTTTGTGAAATCTATCTTTACTGGCTAATTTCCAGAGGATCTCTACAGTCTAGACTAACGCCGTTGATATTGTGCATTTTTATTAAAAGATGTTATGCTTACTCTAATTGAAATTCTGTTGCAACACATACGCAAAACATTTCCATCAAAGCTCAGGGCCCCGACTAGGAAAGGCGTTGGGGAAATGCCCCGGGGTGGCACTTTTCGGGGAAGCGGCACTTTTGGTAAAAAGAAGGAATAGCAAATGGTCTTTACCACTACCTGGTGGTAGGGAAGATGCACTTTTCGACTTGCCTGGGGCGGCACTTCCCCATGTCGGGGCCCTGGTTGGACCACACTGGTATAGCCTATTTTTTATTTCTATGCAAGTCCCCAAGTTTTGAGTTATAGGCCAATATGTTGCTAAGTCCATATTTCTCCAATGTTTTGATTTAAATCCTGTTTACTAATGGTTGAAGACAGTCTTTTGCAAAACTGCCCATCCTAAACTAAAATTATGTCTCCACATTAGTTCTGCTTTTTGTTTTTGGCAAATACTTCGCAGAGATTTGCTTGCTAATGCAACTTTTTAAACATAAATTTGGATCTTCAAATTTACGTGACAACCAATGTTACAGCAAAAGCCCAGTTACATTTCTGCATGAAACAAATCACTGCTGTGCAGTACTGTGGTCTCACACGTGCAGCTGTTAAACTCTTATTGTTTAAAGACAATGACCTTACTTACAGTATACTGTACAACCAGTGATTACTAGGGCAACCAAAAATCAATAAAGTCAAAATTTTCTGCTTTTTTTGAAGCTTATGAAATGCCCACAAACCAAATTTCACACTCATACCATGAGGGAATCCCAAGTTATTAGGTCAAAAAAGTAAAAATTTATAATTAGGTCAAAATTTATCGTTAGGTCAAACTTTTCTTGCAACACAGTTTTCTTCTCTTTATCAATATTTTATTGAAACTACAACAACAGATATTGATATACTTTGGCAAGTTTTATTGCAATATTGTAATAATAATGGGTTTGCCGCGATTTCTGACGTAATAATGTTGTTTTGCCCACTAGTGGACAATTGTAGGATAGGCGTGGCAAGGCAAGAAACGTGGTGTTACAGCACTTGATTTGGTAAATGCTCAATCCATTATACATGTAGTGTTTCCACTTTATGATGTTCTCTGGTTTGACTCCACTGTAGTCATTAAGGTACATATCAATATATCACCCCTCAAAGTCAAACAACCATTTTTTTTAATTTCGAAGCACAGAGTGGTTGAATATGCTTCTATTTTGTAGTAGCAAGCGCAAAAAATTTATAGGTCAAAATGACGTCAAAATTTAAGCTTTTATGTCAAAAAATTGGTTGCCCAAGTGAGTACTATAAAAATCACTGATACCGCGCAGGGTGAAATGTTGGACAGAAGCAGCTAACAACCTTTCGGGGCTTCAGGAAACTTGCGAAATGCTCAAAATCATTTTATCGAAGCGGAAACGTGTAAAAATATCAGAATAAGTGATATTACATCAAACTCTGTTTCAACATCAGCTTGACTTCGCTATGCATCTAACACAGGGGTCCCCAACCTTTTTCTGACCATGTATCGTTTCAGCATTTCGACAAATGAGCATGTACCTCTTCAGCATTTCGACAGATCAACATGTACCCCTAAAACTTCTTATGACAAAATATTTTATCATCATTAATCACAGGTATATTTTAATGCGCGTAAATGTTTTATTAAATAATATTTACTGATATATGTAAAAATACTTAGAAATAAGAGACATATAAATATATAGTTCTCTTCTATTGCTAGACTTAAATGTACCCCTTCAGATAGGCAAATGTACCCCAGGTTGGGAACCTCTGGTCTAACATGAAATGTGAAAAATATCACTATTATTTTTGCAACCTCTCCAAATACAAAACCTAAAGATAAAAATGTGGGGAGGTCATAGTATATTATGTCTCCCCATCTGAAAAAGTGAGGGGGACACGTCTCCCGTGTCCCTCACCTAATTGCGCCCATGCGTGACAGCCAACGTTACAGCAAAGCCAGCTACATTTCTGCACGGAGCAAACCATGATTGTCCTGCGGTCTCTCACATGTGCAGCTGTAATTAATACTCTCACTGTTACAAGAAAATAACCTTTCTATCAATATACCACACAGGGTATAATGTGGACAGAAGCACTTAAACATCTTTCACAGTTTTTAGAAACTTGAAAAATGCTAAAAATTATTTTATCGAAGCTAAAATGTGTAAACGAACAGAATCAGTGATACCACACCAAACTCTGTTTCAACATCAACTTGGTTATGTGGGGCCTACCATCTAACATGAAAAGCTCTTCACACAAAACGTGACAAACATCACTTTTGTTTTTGAAACCTCCCCAAATACAAAACCTAAAGAGAAAAAAGTGGGGGGGACATAACATATTATGTCCCTCCCGTCTGAAAAAGTAGGGGGACACGTCCCCCACCAAATTGCGCCCATGTATTCTGTTGAGAGATTGATATAAACAGCTATGGAATCAGCTTGGATGACCTTTTTGTACATGTGCCATGTTGTGCATGGATATTACCTATAAGGCTAGAGCAGGGGTGGGCAGACATTGTCGACAGAGGGCCTCATTAAAGATTTTATTGCTACCGAGGGCCGCATGCTCGTATTACATATATTACATCTATAATCGCTTTAAAAACTTTAAAAAAGTTTTACATAAGCTACCACAAAATGAAGGAAACAATAGTCACTTCCGGTTGAGTAAAAGTGTGGTTTCGAATGAAACGTGTGCAAAAAAACTTGATAGTCTAATCTAATCAATAAAATTGCTTTAACATGGACTCCAAATATGTACTATCTATGTACATGCGACTGCCCTGCAGGCTGCACAAAATGCTCTCGCAGGCCGTAGTTTGTCCACCTCTGGGCTAGAGTATATCTATCCTCATAAGGTTGTAATAGCTCAGTGGTAAAGTGTCCGCCTCTTAATTGGAAGGTTGGGTGTTCAATCCACGGCCACTGAGTAAACTGCCATAGCACTCCTTGGGCAAGAGTGTTCACCCAAAATCGCCCTGGCAGTGGGCAAATTTCAGGCTTCGGCCTGCCGCTAACTACCATCACCAAAAATTCGAATAAAAAAATAATAAAAAAAGGTTGTAATGAAGCTAAGTGAAGGTTAGTTCTTAAGTAACAAACAAAGTCTGCTGATGGGCTTGCATTACATCTGGCCAATGCAGGTCAGATGGCATAGCTCCTCAGCAGATTGCACTAGAGAGTTGTTCAAACCCTCAAAAGACGCTGCAAGTCTTGAGTCTGCATTTAAAAAAAAGTTTTGGAGTTTTGTGTTTTTTGTGACGGATGTCATAAGTAAGGTGGGTTTTTGGCCATTTTGCCTCATGTTTCCTGGCCTAGGGCCCAACCGCTAGTTGGAAGTATTTTTCACTGGAAACTAGGCTGGAATCCATGTCTTTTGAGCCCTTGATTGACTTCCTAGCGTTTTTGGTTCAAACATTATGATTTAAAATAAACAACATACCTAATTATCTACAGGGTTCCCACACAGTATTGAGAGTATTGGAAAATATTGAATTTCAAAATTGGGTTTCAAGACCTTAAAAAAGTATTGAATTTGGCCAAAAAGTTTCATTAGGTATTGAAAAAGTATGGAAATTCTAAATGGGAAAGAAATCAAAAGTATCTGATCAGAATTTTACTGAAGGCAAAGCACTTAATTATTTATGCAGTGTTATGCAATGTGTAAAATTGAGTTTACGGATTTTGAAAAATGAATAGAAGTAATGGTATTGAACTTCTTAAATTTAGTATTGAGTATTGGAAAGGTATTGAAAAAGTGTGGAAAATAATATTTAAAAATGTGTGGGAACCCTGTATCTAACTAGGGGATTAATTACTAATTTTTTTGTTTTTAGGTCATAACTTGTGAACTCGAAACCCCAGTGAGTCATTCAAAGTATCAAAAGACTTGGATTTTAGCCTAGTTTCCAATAAAAACTTCAGCGAAATACTACCATCTAGCAGTTTGGGCCTACGGCCAGATGAAGTGGGCTAAAAAAGCTTGAAAGTACTCCACTTATAACCTCACTCACAAAAACCCAAAACCAAAAAAAAATTTTTTAATTGCAGGCTCGAAGACTTGCTGAGTCTTTTGAGGGTTTGAACAGCTCTCTAGCGCAATCGGTGCCAGAGATATTCTTGTGCAAACTGCTGGTTTTAGGCTGAAAACATACCATACAGGAAGCCAAAGTGTTAATGTTTTTTTCCTGTAATTTGTTGATGTGTATTAATTCATTTCTGTGCAAACAACAATCCAAGTTCTGCACTGAATACAACACAGGTGCTTAGGATTGAGCAGCTAAACCAAAAAAACATACCGGTACATGACTTATAATAATAAATCATGCATTTATAAAACAACGAAATCCGACATGTCGCTCTAAGGCACTGAACAATGATATTGCGATCAAGTGACACACAAAGCAAATTCTAAAATATGTTAAAATACAATAAGAACATTCTGAACAACAATTTTGAGGAAAGGCAGAATTAAAATCAAGTGAGTTTTAAGCAGTCTTTTAAACAAGGAGAGGTTCTCAGCATCTCGTACTTCTTGCGGCAGGTCGTTCCAGAGGATTGCGGTTTCTATGGTGAACAAACTGTTGTCGTAAATGGTTGTGCGGCAGGCTGGAACATAGAAAAGGTTTTTGCTTTCAGAACGCAATGAGCGTGTGGAACGGTAAGGACAGATCAACTCCTGAAGATAAAGAGGGCCAATGCCACGCATACAATGCATAGAAGTTTGAAACGCAGCCTGAACACAACAGGAAGCCAGTAAAGAGACTGGAGAGATGTCAAAATGTGCTCAAATTTCTTAATACGACAGATCAAACGTGCGGCAGTGTTTTGAACGTGTTGTAGTTGCAACACGTGCGTTTGTGACAAACCGTTTAGTAAAGAGTTGCAATAATCAAGGCGGGATGTTGCCAATGCAACAACAAGCTTCTCACAGGCTTTTTTGGAAACTGTCGGATTCGTCCAATTTTTCTAATGTAGAAGTTACAGGATTTGATAATGTAGTCAATATGTTTAGCAAACGACAATGCGCTGTCAAAAATTACACCTAGAGACCGTACATAAGAAGATATGTTTATGTCTCGCAAGTGCCAAGGCAATGACGGTGTCATATAGCGACCAGGAGACTTTTTCGAAGCAAATATGATGAACTCCGTTTTTTCAGAATTAAGTTTGAGCATATTGCATCCCATCCATGACTTCAGCTCGTCAATACATTTGTTTATAGAACTCAACTTATTCACTTTTAAGTATAGCAACTGACAAGTGGATCAGGTAAATAGTAAGGTGTGTTGGAATGAGATTCTGGCCAAAATTACTCAATAAATGTTTGATTGTTCTCATATGTGTATGTATATATGTCTTCATATGAATGTCGTTGTGCATTTTAAATCCAATTCCTAAGACTAAGATACTGTTGCCAAAGTTTCTGAAATCATTAAGATAGCTAAAATAGAAGAATTTGGCAATACTCTTATTATAAACCATTGTGACCATGCTGACAACTTTTCTGTGCTAACTGTTTTCACTTTGTTTTTTTCTATACAGTTTATTGTTGATTAGTATGTATAGTCTTTTTATAGTTGTTTTCAACACTAGTTTTGTCATCACTAAATTTATCTTCTTTCCATAACACTGCATTCCTTGCCCATTATGGCTTTTTGAAATCGTGCACCTCCGTTTTGGTGTGGAGAGGTGACAAAGAACTGCTTGGTTTTTACCAATTATATTAAATCTGGAGCCTGGGCGACACAGCTTGTGATCTTCATTCAGGGCTGTCATTCCTTACCTCAGGATACTCTTGCAATTGTTAGAAGGATGACTGCAGCAACAAAAAGGAAGCATGTCTACAAAGAAATGCTTGAAAATTTTGATGTTCCTAAACCATGCCAAACTATAGTGCAGGTATGATCTTTTCATAAACCATTTTAATTTACCACATGTTAATGGAATCAACATAAAGTGGATCTCCACAAAAATAGTATTACTACTTTGTGTAAAAATGCATATTTTTGTTGCAAAGCCTGGGCATCATCTTACAAAATGTTAAGTTCTTGTGTACATTGTTTATTTGTACCCACATTTCACTCAAAAACTCTGCAATGTAAGTTTAACTCTGCACCCTTGTTTTTCCATTTCACGTTGAAGGGAATTATTCATGCTTGTTACATTATTCTGAATGTGGTGGTAAGGATGACAGTATTCATTCAAATTATAAAATGGAACATGTAAACATTGTGTATGTTTGTGTTGTTTGTCAAGAACGACTGGACCAGTTTCAAAGAAACTTCAGACTACATATGTCATGCTTCTGCATTGATTGTAACTATGAAGTGACTGTTTACATTTCAATGAAGTGCAATTAGTTTATGTTGATTGGCATTATTGCAATCTTCTGATAAACTCCAGAAGCTGGTTCCAAGTTTCAGAAGTTCTGTTAAAAGCAGTTGCCTGTTTGCCTATATTTATTATGCAGTTTTTGTCAAGGTTTTATTGTTCGTGGCCCCCTTTCTGAGACATTGAACACCCATCTCCACCAATAAAAAACATACATCTGTCTTAAAATATTATTTACATTTGTTATTTCATTCACCACGCTAGATGATAAGTAAAAATAACCCAGACAAAACCAAAGTCAAGTAATTCATTAATGCAATCAGTGTGAAACTTGCTTATGGGCTTGTCTGATGAGGCCTTTTACATTGAATTAGTAGTAATTAATGATACACACATAATTTAATGTAAAGAAAATTCATGCAAAATTTTTGGAGCAATCATCATCTGAAAGAAACAAGGCCATGAGCAGAAGTCTGCTTATTGAGAAACCCTGGTATAAGGCATGGATTTGTTAAATATTAGTTACTGCTTCTGTGCAGAAACTAGCCACCAGACCTTCCTATCAAACACATAAAGACTTATTGTTTGACTGACTATTCTTTTTCAAGTGGAAAGAATTACAATGTGTTTGTTGCATTTAGGTGCTTGGTACATCTGGATCTAATCTTCACCAAGTTATCACACCCACTGGGGAGAAATACCTTGCTAGTCTTCCAACCAAATTTAGAAAAAACATATGGATCAAACGAGGTTGGTATAAAGATTCATGTTTTTGCATTTTTTTCTGTTCAACTCTGTAAAAATTTCAAAGTACATGAATTGTCACTGGCCAGCATTAGAGCCGTGCTGTTATAATAGGGCTAAAAGTTCTCTTAAATTATTGTTTTAATATTCTTTATGTTCAGTTTTTTGTGCTTTGTGATAAGTAAAGATGTTTGAGTTGTTAGTTTTGACGTAAACCAACACTCAAATATTGATTTGGAAAGTTGTGAACAGTTGAAAGGCACCTCACTTGTCAACAACTTCGATTCCTCTCTGACGTTAGCAGGTTTATGTGGTGTGCAAGTTTACACAGTTGAAATTGTGCTGTACTAGTAAGCGCTTTTTGTCAGTTTATAATCCACTTTATGAAAGGCTGTATTGTCTGTTTTCGTAATCTTTTTATTCCCTGACTTCCGCCACAAGATATGTTTGCTTCATGACTATCTTCTGTATTACTACTCCTTACTTGTGAATGGAACAAACCACATGGTGCTAGATCGATTTCAAACTTTCTGTGATACTTTTGATATTTGGTGTTGAAACCTGATGCTATTATGTTTTGACTTTGCTACTCCAGCTGAAGTAGTTTTCTATCCATCTTGGGTAATAAACATCAAAAACGCTTAGAGCACGTCTTCTCAAACTATGGGTCGCGACCCCATTTGGGGTTGCGAAACAAATTGGCTTGACAAATCAGATAGCCTATATTTGTTTTTGTAAACTAATGGGGCATTTACACGTATCATTAACATCTAGATCTAGCTAGACTATCCATCACTGGAGTCGCCTAGAAAAACCTTTTTTTTTAATGGGATCGCAGAACAAAAAAGTTTGAGAAGCCCTGGCTTACAGGAATAAATTCTCCCTTGATGTAATAAGCAAATCGGGACGTGCAAGATAGCTGGGAAAAAGCAACTTACGTCCTGCTGCTGCTGGCATGACACATTCTATAAATGAGTCAAAATTGGCTGAAGCTCATGTGAAATTGCAAAGCAACATACTGCATGCGACTAACGGACAAATCCTGTTGCAAAGAACGACGACGTACTCGTCTAAAAGCTTTACAGTTTTTCAAAACTTTGCGAGCGCTTTGTTCCAGGGCCATTGAGCTTTGCAATGTCATCAGAAAAAATAGTTTATGTATTCTTTTTCCATTGTTTTTTGGTTCAAAATGTCTGACCGCTTAGCCAAAGCGGAAAGAGTGTTGCACCTGTTTTGTGTAACATCACCAAGATTTTCTAACATCTCCTGTTGTCAGGCGATTATGTAATTGTTGAACCAATTGAAGAGGGCGACAAAGTCAAAGCGGAGATCGTTCGTATCCTGTATCCTCAGCATATCAAAGCCATCAAATTTGAGAAAATGTGGTACGTGTGCTGTGCGAGTGGACTCCACTCCAGTAGTCTCACTGTTGAGCCTGTGGTACTAAACTCATCCAGTGCTGGTGAACGATTCACGGCGCAGCTACTTGTTTTGATAGTATACAGTAGCACCACTATAAAGATGTCCTTGAATCAATCACTGATTAGCTGAAATGTTTCGCACGAGATAAATGGATCGTAATTCATGCAGGCTGGCGATTAGTCTCATGGCTGGAAGCACTTTTTCGGGTTCATCGTGTTTGATAAGGTCTTGTGAGTAATGACGGGTAATAGCTTTTTCATTGCTGAGCAGTAGTCGCCAACTGGAATTTTTATTTGTTAACGGCATGCTCAGTGGTTCACGGCTTATTACGCAGTGATCTTGGTTTAATGCGAAGGCTTGGTGGAAATCGCAATCACACTGTACTCAATGCGACCACCATCCTTTAATCATTGTTGGGAAGAGATCCGTTCTCGTCGAAAATACAGCCAAGCGAACGCAATGCCTGAAAGCAATGGAAAACTTTCTGAACGGAAATCTCGTGGTGGCGGCCACGCGCTTGCAGCCGTGGAAGAAGCAACTTCTTCTCTTGCTTGAATAGTGTACTGCTGTTGTTATCTGCACATACGTTCCGTCGTTCGTCAGTACTGAAGCAATGCATTTTTCCTGGGAAAGGGTTTAAGAGGTCTCCGACATTTTTATCCGCAGGCCCGAACAGTTTGTCGTCGAGAAAAGAGAAAATCGCCTGAACGAAATCATCGGCACGTGTGGAAAGCTTTCCCTCGCCGAGTCGAGCGATCGTTGCGACCTGTCCCGCGACAGCGGCGCCGTGAGCGCATCCGACAGTGAGGAGGACGACGACGATTTTTCCGACATCCCCGTCAACACCAATCGGCCGCGCGAGATCTTCGTCAGCAGCGATTCGGACGAGGAGGACTCGGACGACGACGAGTAAACAGCAGGCCCACTATCGCTTTGCGCTCGCTCATTGGTCGTGTGCGCGGATGAATACTGTGCGAGCGAGTGCGAAATGCGATAAGGTTCCGTGATCTAACGCAAACACGTCACGCTTTCAATGTAGCTGAGTCGAGAAAACCGAATTCCCAACTATGCTCAATAAACTGCTGCAATATTCTCAAGTTTCCGTTGCTTTTATTGTTTCACTGAAATGGCCTTTACGTCAAGGTGAAGGGAGATTGTTAGATGCGCCGATCATGTCGGTGCACGAGGCAAGAACGACTGCAGGCGTGGCTTTCACTGCAAAAACATTTCGGTTACGTCGAATTTGAAACCTGGACATCAGCTGTGTATCACTTTTCTTCGCGTACTTTGACATTTTTTGATATACCGTATCAACCACAGTGGTCAATGTTACGAACTTCGCTAATGCTGTCAAATAGAATGATCGCTCAGTTCTTATCCCTGGGCAGGACCAAGTTGTCGCCGCAGCCAGAACGGCTGAAGTTGTTTTTGTTTTGATTTGAATTACTAACTGAATCGATTTTCACAGTGGCATGCTCATAGGATCTTTCGGTTTCGCAAGTAGGCGTTTCCTTTGCGGCCGACGTCGCAACCTTTCCGTCGGAAACAATTTTTCTACTACAACCCATTGTCGAAATGACATTCGTTAAAGTTACGATACCGCTTCTTCGTTATGTTTAACACGTCACTAAAAAGTTGCCCTACTTGCTTAGTATGCGACTTGGTAAAACATTTAAACAACTTAATGAACCCGCGGGGTAACATCACCAAGCTAGTTTTTTTTAATGTGTACATGTGTTAGGCCCCCGTTCGCTCTAGCCAGCACTTGTACTTTTCACGTTGGTGTTGAATAACTTCAGCGCGGTTTACACGAGATAAAACGGTCAAAATTGTCATCATGAGACACTTGACCTTGCCCCAGTTCAAATTTATGCAAGTTAACCGCTGAGTACATTTCTTGTACTCCTACATAGAGGCACTGAGCGAACATGATTCTCATCGTACCTCCCCGTTGAATGTTCATCGGACCATCGCCCGACATGTCGTACAAATGTAGTAAAACGGTGCTTGTGTGTTTTGTTTGTGATTGTTTTCAACCATTAGCGCTTTCTCATTCAGCAGATGGATCTCTTGGCAGCATTTGCAAGCGCTTTTGCGTTCAAAGTTATTAAAAAGGTGCCGGGTGAACTCTCGAGCATGCTTTAAAATTAGGAAGTTCGGCACGCGCGCGTGCCTCGAAATCAGCGAGAGATTTAATCGACAGTTTGCGGAAGTGAACCTTCCTCGTGAGCGCAATGGTTTCTAATACAAATTCCCACTTTACAATGGCGTGCCGTGCATTTCACGCTTAATGATCACAAATATAATAATAAACTTGTACGAGTTCAATTCGAAAGTAGAAACGCAATTTATATTTTTTTACAGATAGTGATAGGTGCCAACAGGAATAAGTTACATAAAGGGAATCGACAAGATTCTGGAAAAGAGACGTGTGTTTCAGTTCAGAATGCACTTCAGCTTGAGCAGTGCCAAGGAAATCCAGGGAAAGAGAGAGATGGTAAAGTCAGTGGACGACTGCAAGTGTCACGGCTAAGTTGAAAAACTTTTAAAATATGCTGATGAAGTTCAATCCTGCACTGCTCCGAACTCAAAATTTACTAAAAATGTGGCAGAGTATTAATAGATTGATTGATCAAAGGACACCAAAGGGTTTTAAAAGTGTTCTGCTAAGTTTAGGCAATTTGGTGCACTCGGATAAGGATGAAGAGAGCTTGTACACCTGTTGCTGCACACAGAAGGTGACTGTCAAAGGGTGTCATAGATACAGTATCTTGGCTGTCACAGTCCACAGATATCTTCACGAAGTTCAATGAAGTTAATTTGCAATTGCAGGGGAATGATGTTAACCTCATTAAAGCCAAATCAGCAATCTTCACCTTCTTGTCCAAGTTTAATGCTGTTCAAACGAAATCGAGCCCTTCAT
>Ga0210059_1013130_pt1 | contig 12426 bp, 7 predicted proteins | sample Ectturendosymbi2_FD_188042 | JGI IMG/M metagenome (GOLD analysis project Ga0210059, IMG submission 188042) | Ecteinascidia turbinata endosymbiont from Florida, USA - Sample 2 (SPAdes) (version 2) | ecosystem: Host-associated > Tunicates > Ascidians > Unclassified | place: Key West, Florida...
TTGCCCATCGCGAGCAACGCCACCTAGTGATACACTCAAAAGCAAATAACTCAGCTGCCCCTTGATGGATTTCAATTATGTTTTTTTTTCAGGCCATTTTACATGTGGGTGCACCTTATATAAAAAAATGAGGCATTTTTGTGACATTGGGTTACACCCCTTGTTGGATTATAATGATTTGACCCTGCCATAAGTTGTCGACCCCTGTCATAAGGTCTTCAATCCCACATTTAATGCCGTAGACTTAAGTACGCATGGTAGTAACAAGGAACATAAAATGAAATGAAAAAACATGAAGATAGACATGTGGCGGTAGTAGAAAAGCACACGGTTGATGGCGCTAACACAATTACTTTGATGAAACACAAGCATAGATATGTGGTAATAGCAAAGGTCATACACATGGATGGCGCCATTACAGTTGTTAAAATGTTATGCTGCGGTAACTTCGAAGTCAACCAATTTACAAAATGCATGAGTGAGTGGTAGGCTGTGAAGGGCCACAGGTTGTTAAGGCTAGCGAATAGCAATTACCTCACGGCTACTCTGTTTGCGTAAGCAGGAGGAAGGTTGCTGGGTAGACCTGATAGGGGTCCATTAGAAGTTGATGTTGTTTTTCCAACCCTTATCTAATAATGAAACAAAACGACTGTTAGATAAAAAACAGTCAGTATGTGGTTTGCAAACACATATCATTGCTTGCTGTAGGTCAGCTATGTCCAACCCAAATGGCTTACTGAGCCAAAATGCATGTAACAAGCTAGACCAAGGCCTTACACAGAATAACATATTATTGAGGGCTGCACATTGAATTGCTTACTTAGACATTAGGAAACTAAATTTAGTTTAAACTAATACTGAAAGTGTTCGAATTCTAACTGCAGTGGTAACAGACGTGATAAAGTGGCACTGAGGACCACCTGCATCAAAAATGTCAAGTTCAAGATTATCAAACAAGGATAGGTGATCAATATGTAGGATACTTTTACTACAGTGAAAACCTATACTGGGCTAGACAAGAGCCTCCACTGGTCCACATGGGGTCCGCGGAATGGACATAGCTGCTCAAGGGGCTATGCTACAGAATTTAAACAATGGCTTGAGCGTGCGCTGATGAAGCTTGTGAGCTGAGCATGATTAACACTTTCGCAGCTGGGTTAATTCCAGCTGTTCGTGAAAAAACAGCTGGATTGCACACGGCTTTGCGTCGGAATTTTTCCGGTCCGATAAGCGCTACAGATCCGGTCAAAAGCTCAAAAGACGCGGCAAGTCTTGTAGTTTGCACTTGAAAAAACATTTTTTGCTTGAAGGAGGAAGGTTGTTTGTGAGTAACGTCATAAGTGGAGAACTTTTAGGCCACTTTGGCCAACTTCACCTGGCCCTGGGCCCAAACCGCTAGATGGTAGTATTTCGTTGAAGTTTTTATTAGAAACTAGGCTACAATCTGAGTCGTTTGATACTTTGGATGATCTGTTGGGGTTTAGGGTTCAAAACTTATGATCTAAAGTAATAAAAATTTGTAACTAATTAGCTAATTAAATAATTTGTTTATTTTAGATCATAACTTTTGAACCAGAAACGCTAGAAAGTTGATTAAAGCCTCAAAAGACTTGGACTCAAACCTAGTTCCAATGAATACTTCAGAGTAATAATTTGGCCTAGTGGTTGAGCCCTAAGCCAGGTAACGTGAGCAAAAATGGTCCAAAAACTACAATACTTCACTTATGATGTCACTCACAAAAAATCTGCAACCCCCAACAAAAAAAAAATTTTTCGAGTGCAGACTAGAAGACTGGCCGATCTGTTAGAGCCCTTGAACAGCTCTAGCGCAATCGGCGGAGAAGATATGGCATTGGTAAGGCAACTGTTAACTGCTGGTTTTAGGACAATTTCAAAGTACGAATATATCGTACCCTGGCTCTCAAAGTGTTATTGGTTAAGTCATACTGTAAAAATAGTAACTGGTGACTTGACTAGGGATTTCATAACACTTTACTATTCAAATCCTAAATCCTATTTTGTTCTATAATGCATTCCATCTGAAAACTCTACTCAAAACCAAGAGGGCCATACATGCTTTCTAAATTTGGCGCTAGCAATCAACACAAAAAGCTTATTCCACACATAAACCTGTCTTTTTTTCAGTCATTTTTTGGTCATGGACTGAAGTGATTTTGAAATGACCAAATAAAATTAAGTCATTTCGGTCAGAATGTCTGAAAATATATTTATTTTTAGGCTACAAACACTGTTGCAGTGAGTTTTAATACAACTGAGACAAATGACCCAAATGTTTCAGTGACCAAAATACCTCAGCAAAAAATGACCGTTAATGTCTCAGCAAAAATAAACAGCGATACAACACATTTTTGCAATATCAAACCACATGCTGATGCAGTGGCGCATCTGGCCTGACAAAATGGCTTTTGTCACAGAAGGCAGCAATTGATAATACTTTTCAGAAAAAAAATTGATTTTCTATAGCTGCACTGAAGGCCCAATCAAACTTGGGTAATAGCCTATAGCAACTACTTATTCAGATAGTGGTATCGGTTGCATCGTCAAAACACTCAAGGAAAGATTTCCAGGTAGTCACTGTTTTTATTACAGCAGATTTATTACATCACAATCACTTTTTGTTCCTGCAAACATCGTGCTGAAAAGATGGGCAGCTTGTTGAAAATTCAGCAAACATCTGTGATAAAGTAAGGAACTCTGTTTATCCATACGTGCATACAGTTACAAAGTTGATGCTGACAATCACATGCACAACTGTGTCTTAGGAATGGTCTGTTCATTCCAATAAGATGCATTCGACAATACCGTTAACTTTTCATTAAAACAAAGCTGTTTTTGAAATACAGTGCTTGCCGAGTATTTCGTTCAGACAATACAGTGACAATTTCTGATGCTAGCTGTTGTCGTGCCTTCAAGAACGAAAAATTCATTGCAAAAGAAGACATCTTCAGTGGAAACGAACCAGGGTTACTTGGCATGACACTAAAGTAGGCCTAAATCGTATTTAATCCTATCAGAAAAGCGGCAAGCCTTTTACTTAAGCTTTAAAAAAATTGGAAAATTCTGGATTTTCAGTTCTTTGTGAGTGACGTCATAAATGGGATACATTGAGGACTTTTTGGCCAAGGTCATCGTGCCATGGTTGGCAACACCATTTTTTGACTCAAGTTTTCAGTGGAAACAAGGCTTTAACATGAGTGTTTTGAGCCTTTGACTCCAAATGACCCAAAAAAAAACAAAATTTCAGAATTTTTACCAAACTCCTGTTTATTTGACAGTAACTTTTAAACCAGAAATGGTAGAAGGTTAATCAAAGGCTCTACTTGTATTATAGCCTAGTTTCCACTAAAAACTTGAGTCAAAAAGTTCCCTGTAGCACTTGGCAACAAAAACCTATTAACCTGAGCCAAAATGGCCTAAAACCACCCCAGTTATGATGTCAACCACAAAAAATTCAAAATCCAAAATTTCCATTTTTTTAATACAAACTAGAAGACTTGCCACATACTTTGAGAGTTTCAACAGCTCTCTAGCTCAATCGGCTGGTGAGTAATGGAGTTATAAAGTGGCGCTAAAATAGCAGCTAATGCGGGATCTCAAAGTACAAATATATCATACACCAGCTGCCAATGTGGTAAAATATTTTTTCACTTGTATTCTCAACCTTGCTCTTTCTAAAAATGTACCTCATGGCTCGACTTTTGAAAAACATGTGCAAACTTCAGCCTGGATTAATTTTTAAATCATAGGCCAAATTTTTCATGACCTAAAAAAATTGAGTTGATCCAGTCACTATGTCTGAAAATGTAAGCTAGTGAATATTGTTAAAGCAAATTTTAACACTATTATGGGACAAATGACCGAAATGCCTTAACAAAAATAGAAACCCAGAATTCAGCTTCTGTACTCTAAGCAAAAAAATATAACACTGTTGGTACCAGCACATAAACGTAGCTTCAAATCAATCTTTGAAATTCATTGTATTCTATCAAATACATCAATGTAAGACTCACGTTGTTTACAAACCATGTTAGGTCCAAGTCATCACTTGCAGCAACAACGCTGGCATCTACTGTGGCAACTACTTTTGCCCCACTTGCTTGACTATTAGATGGATTCAAGTTAATATTGGATAAGGACTGTGAGAAAATGCTCCTTCCTAAAAAAAATATATATTACATTAACTCACAAATAATGCTCTGAAACACTATACTAGCTACAAAATTGTCACCAGAAAGTCTTCAATAAAGGCTTTGCGTTTGTGCAGAGAGACTTGCCATTCTAAAATTGACAAAAACTTCAATTCATAATGTTTCATGTATAAATTTGGGGGAGCTTGAAGCTTTGTTTGTGGTCTAACCCCACCAAAGCCCCTCCATGGCGACATACTGATCAGCACTAATATTAAATCATACTAAATCTAAGGAACTGCAAAAGCTAGAAACGAAACCAAAGAACCAGCACCAAGTAACATGCTTTGTAGTAAGAATGTTTAACATATGTTGACATCACAAATTTGAGGAACCTTTGCAAAAATTATGTAATTGCAGCAATTGCAAGTGGGGACTTCTGGGATTTGGTGTACGTGTGAAAAAATGATGCCATGGTATTTTGACTTATCCAATGTTGTTTTAACCACTATAACCCAAAACTATGACAATTTTTCCTCACTTGTTGTAATGGTTGAGCAACTGTCATGCACCCTGAATCAAAATAGCTTGTCTTATTTAAATAAGTTGAAAAAGTTAAGATCTGATGAACACAGATCACTAACTGGTAAACCAATATTGTTTTCAAATTTTTCACACATTTTTGGTCCTAGTCAAGATCATTAAAACATACATCATTAAGCTGCACAATCTACTCATCAAAACACTTCAGACTATAGTAACATACTTGAGACCTTGTTTGCTCTGCTTTTGTTTATTTTTTCTTTTAAATGCTTGTTTGAGCTGCTTCAGATTTAGAGACAGGTATGAGTGAGCATGGCCGGTTATCATTGCCCTTCTGTTAATTAATATTGCAAGATATTTTGCTGTTGAATCTGCTATATATACACATTTAAAAAGAATGTGTCAATTTCTATGAATATTATTATTATCACTTGCATACACTATAAAATAAGAATAGGCCTAACAAATTATGAAGTCAAACTAGCTTCTCAGTAAAGTACTGAAACAGGTTGCTGAAAAGGTAGCGTCTATTTTACGGCCAATGACAAAATCTCTGCTAAGGCTATTTTGCTATTCGAACCGTATCCAGCTTTGTCCACATATAATACTGAGCTCATGACACTAGGAACACAATGAACCTAGTCAAGTAGGAAGTGTCTATTCCTGCTGTGCAAGTGGTCATCAGTTTGGCTCTCAGCATTGCTGCTTTGGCTTTGCTAGTAAAGAAGACACTTTTGATTGAAGTGCTTCTTATGCACTTTTTAAAAAGTTTTGAAAACCAGACACAGGTTTATATTTTAGATTAGGGTTATGGATTAGGTTAGGGTTTTAGGTCAAGTGATAAAGATGATACACTAATCCAAGCTTATCATTCTTATCATGTGACCAATTCAGCCAATTGGCTTTAGCTAATGAGAAAATAGCTATAGGGCAATTCCAAATGTGACTTACGGGACATTTTGACTACTTTTTCATTTCTTAATCAAACATGAAATAAAGAAGAAAACTAAAACTAGTAGCATTTGTTATTGATGACTCATACTTACTGTTTGCATGTTTGAAAGAAATCATGTCTTTGAATTTTTTAGTCATTTGGATATTTGTTTGTGACTAACGGGACAGGGGGCAAAAGTACCAATAAGAAAAATAAACTCAAATTCTACAGTCTGCTCATTGACTGCATAGATACTTTTGATTTGGTAATATTGTGTAGACAATATATCAAGGTTTTTAATCCATACATTAGTTTTCAATATTTGCCAGTTACAGTTCAGCAACTAAGGAATTTGCAGAGCATGTTATTGTGACTAACGGGACATGCTGCTGGTGACTAATGGGACATTTTTATTTTATGACACTTCTTTGCATTTATTTGTAAAATAAGCCTCACAGTAGTAAATTATTCCAATACAAGGAGGGTTGTTGAAAAAAAACAACCTAAAAAAATTGGGTTTTTTTCAGCTCTTTGGCGTCCGCTAGGTTTCCGGGATATTTGGAAAAAAAAAGCCTAAACACACATGGCTTTGCGCGGGAATTTCTCCGGTCCAGTATGCTCCACACACCTGGTAAAAGTCTCAAAAAACGCGGCAAGTCTTCTAGCCTGCACTCGAACAAAAAACAACCAAAAAAATACTCTTTTTTTCTTTGAAAAATCTAAGAAGTAAAAAATAAAATAAGCAAGACACTTGTACAGTTGAATCAAACAAAATGAACAGCAACAAAATTTAAAGGACTTGAAAAAAAAGGAATAAATCGAATGGTTTGAGAAAATTCTAATGGTTATCTCTTTCAGCTCTACACGAATGGTATATTTTAACCAATTTTCTGCCTTCTCTGCTCTAAACTTTTTCTGAATTTGGACCAACAGAAATCATGTATTGAAAAAAATACACTATAGATGCTGAACTAGCAGGGAATACACATACACTTGACATGAAACTTCAGTTTGTGTGGGAGTGGTTTTTCTCTGTTTGCTGTGCACATGCTTGCTAAGCCTTACGACTCAGGAGTGAACTGAATCAACAACACTTTGCTAAAACAAAAATGGGGTATATACATTTTTTACCCTCAATTTTGAATGCCATAATAGATATAGCAAGTTATTATTGTGTAATTCTGAAAATAGTGATAGTGCATGATGGAATAAAAACAATTCAGAATGTTTGTTTTTTCATTGTCTTTACAGAAAAAACAAAATCTTGTTTCGTTTTGAAAAAACAGGTTTCTGTAAAAAAACAAGAAAACCCGGTGGGTTGTGTTTTCTTGTAAAAATCCAGGTTTTTCTCAACCTGAATACAACGGTTAGGGTTTCAGTTGGGGTTAGGCTTCAGGTTTAAGGTTTGCCTTTCACATTTAGTACATTTCAATCAAGCCTACTGCACTCTCGTCATGTGGTACTGTCACACTACATGTGCCAGTCAAATAAGGTTTCAAAAAAGAAAAATCACGGCAGTTCTGTAGCCACTGCCACACAAAAAAAGTTTCTCAGAAACTCACTTACCAATCAACAATAACAGAAAAGCACAAGAAACAGCTCGATATTCATAATCATTGGCCATAACAATCCAAACAAACTGATCAGGCACACGTTGCAAATCCCACTGGCAAAATAATATTATTTTGGATGTATTCACGACGTCAAGGACTTTAACACCATAGTACAGGAAAAGTTGCAAGTAGCGCTTTAGACAAGCACAGTAGCCACACAATCAAGGTTGCCAAATTTTCTTTACTTACAACAGATATTCCAAATCTAGTCTAAAAATACACTAAATACGAACCAAATTTATCTGTAACAAGAAACTTCAATTATGCTATTCAAATATGCTGTTTTTGCCTGGTTTGTTACTACTTCACTTAGGTGAATAAGGACTGAAGATGTGTTTCTATTTGAATAAGGACAAAAGATGTATTTAACACGGAACTAGTTTCCTTGTGAAAACAAATTGCGAGTGATTCACTTGATCTGTGGTCACTGCTGTGAATTCACTATTTCACTTAGGACTTAGGTGATCAACACAGGGTTGCCAGATATTTTCTGTAGCTTGCGGCCAAAATCTTAATAAAAATAGTCAAAATGGCTGTTTTTACAAAAAATAATGGCCAACATTATGAAATGTCTAAACTGTGGTAATATATATATTCCTAGGGGTCTCAAAATATTCGAAAAGCAGTACAGTTTTTCCTGAAGAAATCTGGTTTTTCAAAGAAGCAAGTTTTGACCCTAACACAACAATATCTGCCAAAAACGTAAAATGATGTGCTGCAACTTGTCTAATATCATAACAAAACTTAGAATCATACATTATAAGGCAGTGTCTAAGCAGCTGGCAACGCCTATGCAAAGTCAAGTGCCAGGTGGCCAGCAACGGCTACGCAGGGTGAACAAAAATAGAAACGAAAGAGAAAATATGTACACAAACAAGCCAAAATGGATTCACAAAGAAATGTAGCATATAGCAAAAATACAAAAAAAACACAATACACATCAACATAACACAGATGATGGTGGGCAAGCAATGGGTGAAGAGATGAGGCATGTACAGATGAGCAGGTGAGGCAAGCATACAGGTGAGGGAAGCAAGCAGCAATAATGGTTATGAGGAATTCACTGCATGTGCAAGTCAAACTGTTTGTTTGAAATAAGTACGTCGTACCTATATGTCACCAAGCCTATATATTAATTATTATTATCAATGATCATTGCTTCTTCCTGCATCTTGCAGGCTTGTTTACTTTCATACTTGATACATCACAAATGATCGTGAAATTTTTCCATCAAACTTCATGGTCTTAGCCAATTACCAGCCATGTGATGCAACATGAGCTGAACCTGGAAGTTGATACCAGTCATGATAAGCCGGACAAAAACCAAGTTTTACTGTCTTTCAAAGGTGCACTATACTCAAAACACAAATTACGTTAAAGGCCTCTATGAACGATTCAGCTTAATTTTGCCAGGCATCTTACCTCAGGTCAAATTTCACAAAATCTGTTCATTTTTTCGAACTTCAGATATAACAAAACATATCTGAGGTACCAGTCCAAGACTTTTTTGAAATTGCTTCGCATAAAGTCACACTCGCACGTCACAATTTGTGAGTGCACTCGCAGTCCAAATGTGTACAGATTCAAAGCATTTTTACAAAATGTGAAAGTCAAGAACTTCACAATGTGCCCGAACAACCCAGCCAAGATTTATGGGCATGTAAAATTATAAAACGTGGCCAAAGCATTTTGCAAAATATTGAAGTCAAGAACGTTTCTTTGCGCGACACATAAATCGTGATGCGATCACGCGATCTTGCAAGCGGAAAGCTTGCAAAATGCATCTGAACCTCACAGCAAACAGCTTCATTTTTGGACACACAAACCGTGAAAATTTGTCCGAAATTTTATCTGTAAACCTTGGAGGTGGAAAACTTCTGAAATGCATTTGAACGTCACAGCAAACAATTTCATTTTTGGGTGCACAAATCATGATAACGCAACTTAACTCTTTTCACAAACATTGCAAAGCAAGAACTTCCAAAATCCGTCTGAATTTCACACCAAACAGCTTCGTTTCTGGACGCACAAATCGTGGAATTGCGCCAACAACTTTTTCTGTAAACCTCGCAGAAAGAGAACTTCCACAATGCGTCTGAATTTCACGGAAAACAGCTTCCTTTTTGGACGCACAAATCGTGGAATTGCGCCCACAACTTTTTCTGTAAAACTCACAGGCAGAGAACTTCCAGAATTCGTCTGAATTTCACAGCAAACAGCTTCGTTTTTGGACGCATAAATCGTGGATTTACACCCACAACTTTTTCTGTAAAACTCGCAGGCAAAGAAGTTCCAGAATGCATCTGAACTTCACGGCAAACAGCTTCATTTTTGGACGCACAAACCGGGAAAATGCGACCAGAACTTTTTTTATAAAGCTTGTAAGGCGAAAACTTCCAAAATGAGTCTGAACTTCACAGGAAACAGCTTCATTTTTGGATGCATAACTCGGGAAATTGCGCAGAAAACTTTTTTCATGAAGCTTGAGAGGCGAAACCTTCCAAAATGCGTCTGAACTTCACAGCAAACAGCTTGATAATGGACACATAAATCGGGAAAATGCACCCACAACTTTTTTTACAAAGCTTGCAAGGCGAAAACTTCCAAAATGCGTCTGAATTCACAGCTAACAGCTTCGTTTTTGGACACATAAATCGGGAAAATGCGCCCAGAACTATTTTCATGAAACTTGAAAGGCGAAAGTTCCAAAATGCGTCTGAACTTCACAGCAAACAGCTTCGTTTTGGGGCGCACCAATCGTGGAATTGCGGCCACAACATTTTCTATAAGACTCGCAGGCAGAGAACTTCCAGAATGCGTCTGAACTGCACAGCAAACCACTTCATTTTTGCACGCATAAATCGGGAAAATGCACCAAGAACTTTTTTTTACAAAGCTTTAAAGGCAAAAACTTCCAATATGCATATGAACTTCACAGCAAACCACTTCATTTTCGGACACATCAATCGGGAAAATGTGCCCACAACTTTTTTTATAAAGCTTGAGAAAGGCGAAATCTTTTAAAATGCTTCTGAACTTCTCAGAAAACAGCTTCATTTTTGGACGCATAAATCGGGAAAATGCTCAAAGGCGAAAACTTCCAAAACGCATCTGAACTTCACAGGAAACTGCTTCATTTTTGGACATACTAATCGTGCAATTGCGCCCACAACTTTTTCTGTAAACCTTCCTGGCAGAGAACTTCCAGAATGCGTCTGAACTCCACGGCAAACAGCTTCATTTTTGGACGCATAAATCGGGAAAATGCACCCACAACTTTTTTTATGAAGCTTGAAAGGCGAAAACTTCCAAAATGCGTCTGACCTTCACAGCAAACAGCTTCATTTTGGACACATAAACCGGGAAAATGCGTCCAGAACTTTTTTTTATGTAGTTTGAAAGGCGAAAACTTCCAAAATGCGTCTGAACTTCACAGCAAACAGCTTCATTTTTGGACGAATAAATCGGGAAAATGCACTCAGAACTTTTTTCACAAAGCTTGAAAGGCGAAAACTTCCAAAATGCGTCTGAACTTCACAGCAAACAGCTTCATTGTGGGGCAGACATATCGTGGAATTGCGCCCAGAACATTTTCTGTAAACCTTGCAAACAGAGTACTTTCGAAATGCGTCTGAATTCCACAGCAAACAGCTTCATTTTTGGACGAATAAATCGGGAAAATGCACCCAGAACTTTTTTTATAAAGCTTGAAAGGTGAAAATTTCCATAATGCGTCTAAACAACTCGTGAAATTGTGCCTAGAACTTTTTCTGTAAAACTTTCAGGCAGAGAACTTCCAAAATGCATCTGAAATTCACTGGAAATACCTTTGTTTTTGGACGCAAAAATCGAGAAAATGCACCCATAACCTTTTTTTTAACTTGCAAAGTGAAAACCTCCAAAATGCGTCTGGACTTCACGGCAAGCAAGTTCGCTTTTGGACGCAAAAATCGTGAAAATGCGCCCAAAACATTTTGTTAATCATTGGAGGCGGATAACTCAAAAAGTGCATCTGAACTTCACGACAGCTTTGTTTTGAGACGGAAAAATCAGAAAAATACACCCAGAACTTCTTTACAAACCTTGCAAGCGGAGAATTCCCAAAATGCGTCTGAACTTTCTATATGCTGTGACCTGAGAACGGCTTCAATCGTGAAAATATGTCCTGTACATCTTGGAAAAAAATTTTAAATTGTGTTTTGTGAAATTTTCTGAAATTGCGTCCAAAAAATGCAAATACCGATTTTCAAAATTTTTGTCGGCTGGCATCCAAAAAAGGTGCCGAAAGTACCGTTTTTTTGGCTTAGAAGGAACACTGATCACTACAGACATCAAAAAGAAGCTCAAAGAAAAACACCCAAAAGTAGCGGAACTAAAACAATATGCCATAATAGATAAACCCAAAACCAAAACAGAAAATGTCATCTTTGAAAACAAACTCTAGATGAGATCGCATCCAATACTAAAAACTCATCGGGGTCTGGAGGACCAACACAGATTGACATGGATACCTGGAGAGAAATGATTCGTTCAAAATCATATGGCACCCACTCAAAAATGCTAGCTGATGAGATTGCCACCTTAGCCAAGCGTCTCGCGACGGACACCATTCAACACGATTACATATCAACCCTCCTCGCATGCAGACTGGTTCCACTGAAGGAAAAAGATAACGGCATCAGGCCAGTGGGTGTTGGTGAATGGCGAATCGTTGGCAAAACAATCACAGGACTGCTGAAGGAAGACATCATACATGCAGTGGGAACACTGCAAACATGTGCGGGACTGGAATCGGGCATAGAAGCAGCAATGCATGCTGTAAGGTAAAGTTTTGAGGACAACAGTGAATGCCTGCTGTTAGTGGATGCAGACAATGCCTTTAACATACTCAGCACAAAAGTCAAGAACTCACTGTGCTTGTGGAGAGACAAATTCTGTGGATCACAGCCTCATATGCAAACTAGGTGGCTGCACTTCAATGAGGCACAACTCAGTGAGAGATTCTGAGGCACAGACAATGAGAGAGGTGTGTAGGGATGTTCAGACCAAACCCACACTTCTACCAATCAATGAAAATGACTATCAAAGAAAAGTCAACACTGCTGACAATGCAAGGTTGGATATCTCTGCGAGAGGACTGTGGAATAGCTGTGAGAAAACTTTCTTTGACATAAGGATCACACATCCT
>Ga0210059_1013131_pt1 | contig 12426 bp, 10 predicted proteins | sample Ectturendosymbi2_FD_188042 | JGI IMG/M metagenome (GOLD analysis project Ga0210059, IMG submission 188042) | Ecteinascidia turbinata endosymbiont from Florida, USA - Sample 2 (SPAdes) (version 2) | ecosystem: Host-associated > Tunicates > Ascidians > Unclassified | place: Key West, Florida...
AAAACCTAAACCCAAAACCTAAACCCAAAACCTAAACTCAAAACCTAAACCCAAAACCTAAACCCAAAACCTAAACCCAAAACCTAAACCCAAAACCTAAACCTAAAAACCTAAACCTAAAAACCTAAACCCAAAACCTAAAACCCAAACATAAACCTTACCCAAAATCTAAACCTTAAATCTAAACCCAAAACCTAAACCCAAGCAAAACCTAGACCCTAAAACTAAACCCTATATATAAACTCTAAACCTACACAACAAACGTTCACCTTAAACTTAAACCCGAAACTTTTTGACAAAGTACACAAAAAGCATTCCCATCAAACGTGTAATCTCTAAGCCAAAGCAAATGATGAGAGCAGAACCACTGAACACCCGCACAGCAAGCACAGACACTAACACCTCGACTACGTTCTCCTTGCTACTAGCAGTACGAACCCAATGTTGTATTTGGAGTCTGGACAAAGGTGGATGCAGTTCGAACAGCAAAATAGTCCCTGCAGAGCTTTTGTCATTGCTCGATGACAAAATATTCAATTCGCTACTGTACCTTTCAACAAATGTGTCAAATCACATTACAAGAAAAACTTTGATGTGGTTGAATAATCACATCAAAACAACAAAAATTTTATCAGTTCGATCCAGTCCTGATCCGCCAATTTTGAAAAAAAATTGCAGTCCGATCCAGTCCTGATCCGGCCAAAATTGGCTTCAGTCCTGATCCAGTCCGATCCAGACCTGATCCGTGCTCATCTCTGCTAGCCACTTCTGCTGAAAAACACTGATGCTTGTTTCCCGTTCCTCATGCGTGTTTACACAGTTTTTTTTACGGAATTCAATAGCAAAAACAAACACGTTTGAAAGGTTCTTATACGAGAACCAATGTAAAAACCTTTATATTGTAAAAAAACTTTGGCAACGAAGATTTTCGAGGAGTTTTTTTTAGTTTCTTTGAGTTTATGATTTAAAACTTCATTTAAAGTTTTGAAGTGATTAAGTTTTATTCACTGATGCCTTTGCATTCACTGACGCTACGCCCCACTGATGCCTTGCATTCACTGACGCTATGCCCCGTTTACACTGTAAAGATATGTGAAAAGGAACGAAAACCTAAACCATGTGGTTCCAAATTTCAGAAATTTGGGCTGAATTATAATGAAATAACCCCTTTAGGAGTTTCATGCGAAGTGAGATACGTCACAACGCTGCGTTTTCATCAAAGGCCATGTGGCACAGTAGTCAGGATAGCTAAAAAGGTGAGTGAAACAATTTATACTGCACAGGGGGACATATAGAAAGCGCAAAACATGCGGAAGACAATAAAGCTTCCTGTACAGAAAACACAATATTCGGAAGGCAATATAGCTTATTTAGCTATTCACTGAAAAGAGGCAATTGGCGGGCAGTAACATTGGTTAATACGCTGACTGAACATGGCTAAGAGTAAATTGGAAACTACAGTATCATGGCATGGTGCATGTGTATTTTCATGAACTGTGATCTATTGCTTCAGGCATTCATAGGTATATTCTATCAAACATCTTCAAGCAAAAGTACATGGTAGCATATTTTGTTCTAGCTATGCCTTCAGGGACAAAACCTTCGAAACCAAAGGGTAAAAAATCAGTAAGAAGATTTCTAGTTAAATTCTGTATGTACTTTACAGCACAGTACAATAGCTGTTTGTTGCTTTATATTAGCATATTGAATATATTAATTAACGCCTTATTCACGAGCACCACTGTGTTTTTGCCATTACCGATCTGGTAATATCAAAACCGATAGCATTCGGCCTGTTTCAGCTTGTTTGGCATTTTTCAAGCGATTTGGCATTTTCTTACAAGTGGTTTGGCATCTTTGGTTTATTTGGACTTGGCAACCTTGCACACGCCTGGCAGCCAGACAGGCCAATACAGATACATACAAGCAGAGATGGGCAGTAGCGAGCTACTAAAATAGCGAGCTACTGTAGCGAGCTAATTTTCCAGGAGCGATGACGGTAGAGCCGCTCTTTTTTGAAAAAAATAACGGACGTGGTGGTGAGCTGTCACCACTTTACCGCTACCGCTATTCGCTGCTTTGGCGTGAGTGGTGGCCAATGGAAAAAGTTCGCAAAAGCTCTTCTGTCCGCACGCATTGATAGCAACTGCTCTTCTCACTGTTTTGTGTTGATTTTGGATGATTTTTTTGTGGTAATCTAGTAGCATTAGGAAAGATTTAGCTCAGGTTGCTTTTGACCTAATCGATCGGTTCCATTTTAGATCGGTTCCATTCAAAACGTCAACATCAACAACCTTGCGGAGTTCGGGCTTGGAAATATTGGCCACTGCTGCTAGTAAAGCTGCATAAAGTGAGTTGAATGCTTGGAATAAATACTGCACTGGATTCAATGCTTCACTGCATGTGTAGCTCCGGTTTCTTGTTTTTACGTATATGTCAATATGACATATTTTTAGTTTGGTTCCCCTTCAGCGTATTTGGCTGTGTACATAACCGATTGAACCTATTGCAAGTTTTTGTTAAAGTTACTGTACAAAATATGGCTTTGACGCTCGGAAAAAAATAGCTCTTGATAATACTATACCCACATTCAAGTTATTCAATAAGAGCAAAAAGATATTGTGGTACTGACCAATTTTCAGTTTGTGAACGCCAAGTATTTGAGAGTTAACATCGTGACTACGTTGGTGTGATACAGTTTTGCCGTTCCGAGTGTACCAAGTTCTTCAACACACACCATCAAATTCATCGGGAACGCAATTCAACAATTCTAATTCGTAAAGCTGGTTGCACACGGCATGCGTCCTATGCGTTTTTTGAGCGCATGCGTCTGATTTCGTGACGTCACGTCCTTTTCTGGTGCGTCTGGTATGGTCTGCATTCGAGTTGGAACCTGTTTCTATATTGACGCATCAGACTCACTGCTCTGAATCACTTTTACTCGAACACAGACCATACCAGACGCATCAGAAAAGGACGTGATGTCACGAAATCAGACGCATGCACCCAAAAAACGCACAGGACGCATGCCGTGTGCATCCAGCTTTATTGTGAAACTTCTCCGTGCAACGTGAGCTTACTCGTAGATCCAAGATGTGCAAATTATTTCCAATCTTGCAAATGTTCTAGTAGCATAACAGAAAATCGACGTTGGTAAAAGTAAGTCAAACATTTGCTTAAATTCCGGCTTACAAGTTTACAAGTTTTTTATTTTTTCCATTTTTTGCAATATGTCCCATTGGTAGAGGTTAGTGTGATGTTATTAAGCGTTTGCAAAAGGGACAGTGCTATTTTGACAGATTTGAAAACTAACATGAGCTTTCAACATTTCAATCTTGGAGTATAAAGCAACATGCAATCCAGCCACCAGTGTGCCTTTATCACTTCTCCCCTTTTTAGTGTTTATAGGCATATGATCATTTAGAGTTTATGAAGAACTGGTTCAAAAGAAGAAGACATATGATGGAAGTCATGACGGTAGCTCTTACGAAAAAAGCCGTCTCAAACGCTAAGCGTCGTTCATTCAGGATATTTTTAAGTATTGCTGCTGAACACAGGCATATGCAGAAAATTTTCATGGGGGGGTTCATTGAGTGGCACATGATGGTCATTTGTATTTGACGTCATATTCATGTTTCCAAACCAACGTTTTGACGAAGTTTGTTGAGAACAATATGCATAATCTTCTACAAGCACTCTTCTTATTTCATATTTCATCGCACTGAATATAAACTATCAGCGCTCCAAGTTAGGATATCAGAGGAAAAGACACGCAACGCTGTGACACAGCGGTTCATACTTGCAAAAATATCAGGCTGTGCTGAAACAGGGGTGTAAAACACACTCATCACTGCGTCAGAGGAATTTACAACTGCAAAATGAGGCTGCGCTAATGTCTCGTCGAATACGAGCAGTCGAGCATAAAAATTGCGCGGCTGGATTGGCTGGCGTACACCCCGGTGGCATATTTACAAAATGTAACATTATTCGCTTAATAAGAGGTTTTCAGCCAATCACAGCACGGAATGACGTTCCAGATCATTGATGAAGCCAGTCTAGCCACGTCCACCTGGCAGCGAGTTACTTGTATGAAACAACAGCGGCCATTTGAAAAGGCCTTTTGCCCTGCGGGTTTCTTGCATGAAGCTGGATTGGTGCATGCCCAGTATCACCGATTTTTACCTACGGGGCGGCACTGAAATTTTGCACTTCAGAACTTTATTAAATTTCTGGTTCAACCTGAAAACCTTTGTGAGTTCGTTAGTCCAGAAGACAAGACACGCATTCCTTCAAACTGAGACCAACACTTTGGCATTACATGTTTAGTGATACAACAAAGAGCATTGTCTGTCTTCAAAAAAGGGCCGCACTGAGATGCTGACAATTTGACAATGTTGCCATTTAGCTGATTTGCTGCTATATCTGTAGCCAGAATCGTCGCCAGAAACTTTTCAATAGGGGGGCTTTGCGTTTGTGCGGGCGGGGCTTGACAATCTAAAATTAACCAAAATTCCACTTATTTTTAGTGTTTCACTTTCAATTTGGGGGAGCTTGGAGATTTGTTTGAGGGGACTAAGCCCATCAAAGTCCCCGAGGCAACGGGATTGTCTGTACCAGGATTTTCTCGCTGTTAACTGTAAAATTTTCGCAGTTAACAATTAGCTATTCAAAAAATGTCATCTTTATCTTCTTCATGACCTTTAAATTGGGCAACATAGGGACTAGTCACAACTACCTACTTTCAAACTTTTTTGAATTTTTATATGATGCAACGAAGCTGCTTCAAGCAGTTAATTGTGTCAAAATAAAAAGTAACTACGGTAGGTAGCAGGATTTAGCAGTTGTTTGTGAAAACATTTGCATTATTATTCACTGCATAATTATTGTTTCTCAACACTTGTCAAAAAGTGATAAACGGGATTGGTTGACCAGATGACCGCCGCGGTCTTTCGCCAATCCTATATGACACAACGCCCGTCTTTATTTACACCGATCAGCTATTATGCCATTGTCTTTTCATTTGCTCTAATTTTCGCTAATGTTTGGTTTATTGCATGCAATGGCTTTTATGGTGCTTCTGCTTATTGGCTGAGTCATATGAAACAATAAACCATTACCATAATTATTACATGCACCACCTTTGAAAAAGCGTGTTTTCACTATATTCGAATATTGCCTGCTATACATATACAAGCTCAAATTTAGCAGATGCTAACAAGGCGTACTGAGAATAAATAAATCATTCCTGGGTTTTTCTTTCGGTCGTATAGACCAAAATGATTTTGAAATGACCAAAAAAAATTTAGTCATATAGGCTAATGAACATTGTTACAGCGAGTTTTAATGCAGCTATGAGACAAATGACCGAGGTGTCTCATGACCAAAATGTCTCAGCAAGAAATGACCGAAATGTCTCAGAAAAATAAAAGAGCACCTGAGCAGTGGTTTAATAAGAGGTTTGAACCAAGGGGCAAAACTTAGCAAAATGCTAAAACATACGGCTATATTCTCAATTTTAGTGGTTATGGCCGTGCGTTTTAGCATTTTGTTGGTTCATCGCTATGTTTGATGTGAGGTTTCTTTTTTGCTTTCTTCCAGCGTTTATGCAGCTTGGCGGTCTGCCTTTAGCTAATGGTGCACATCCACTGGGTTGATGTGCTTTTCGTCTGGAAAGGGCTGCTGGTTGGTGCTTGATCTTACGTCCAAAGTTCTTGTACACTGCTGACGGTTTTCCGAAGGCATGCAATGCTGATAAAATTTGAGCGCCTGAGTACATAGCAGGAAGGGTGAAATTTGCTTTTTGCAGGGCTTCCATTGTTTCAGGTGAATGCAGCATTTTCTCCATTTTTGCCTTTAATGTTGAGCAAAAGTTTTCCAGCTGTTGCTTGTTTTCCTGATAATAATCTGGGACTTCACTTTGTGTAGTATCGTCTTCATTTTCAGTCTCATGTTCTCTTGCAAGCCCACTGACGGATGCTTCATCCGTATTCTCGCAAAGTAATGTGGTTAAGCACGTGAAATCATTGTTTGTATTGTCAATGGGGATATTTGCAATAACAAAGAAGCTTAAGGGTAGAGCTTTTTCAAGCCCAGCTGCAATGATCGCGTATCTTCTTTCTTCGGGCGAGCCTTGGTACTGTTGCGATCGGAAATCCCGAGCGGCATATGTGCAAAGCTTCGCTCCATGGCAGCAAGCAACAATAGAGATCATACTCGCAATCTCTCTTACTATTGCTTGCTCGCTCTACATATATAATAGTGTTATTCTTCACGCACATCCCCTTCGTGGTGAATCACATAATCATCGCAACACCACCGGAGAGGTTGCAACAACATCCCCTCCTTTTTACAACGAACCACACCGATCGCACGTTCTTTGTGTGAAGGCTGAACTCGGCACGACCTCCAGATCCTGGTCACAGCACCATTTTGTTGACGTGTCTCTCACTCTGTAACACACAAGCACGAGCTGTGAATCTGACTCACGCTGTCCTATGCGATGATGAAAGCGTTACTCAGGCTCGCAGCTGTTAGAGACACGAAACAGGCAGGGGAGTTGAGAGGTGACAATGTACACTTTATTGCCTCGAGTTCTGCACTGGTTTTAATGACGCAAAACGGCAACATCTATCGACCATTAACGCAGACAGCGACTTGTCTTTTACGACTATGCAGCAGCAAACATATCGCAGAAAACAGTTAATGAATCAGGCAGACGACAACTCGCTCACGGGACTACTGACGAAAAGAACCTCAAGTAAGGTTCCGCGGGATCGTAAATACATGCACAGAAAGGTGAGCAGAAAAACGCATTCAACGAACGGCGTGAATATTGAGTCACATGTTATGTAAAACGCTGTGTGAACGTGAGAACGGTTTGTGCCCAGCCGGATGGCTCAGTGAGCAGTCTATTACAAAGCACTGGTTCCAGTCCGTACGTACTTGTCCATATGGTTGGACCACTGGCCGCAACAGTACAACAGGTCACTCTGTATGTGATTATGGATTAAAACACTTTTCAAGTGTTTACACATATTGGCAGCGCACCAATCGGACTTCCACAAAGTAACACAGTCAGGGATCATAGGCGTCAGAAGGGGAGGGCAGGGGGGGCCAAGGCCTTCCTCTGGATTTTGAAATCGTTAGCAAAAAATGTTGTTTTTCAATTTTGAGGGGTAAAAAACAAATTTCACCACTTTTGCCCCATCCTGGAAAAAGTTTGGGAAAATCCACTACTGCCCCCCCTTGGAAAAAATCCTTCCGACGCCCATGTCAAGGACGTGTTTGTTTGGTCTAAACGCGATGTTCTATCACAAAAGACCGTCTCTGTAGCTTGCTTGACACTGGCATGCACCCTTTTCATAACTGGCGTTACTGCAGCGCAAACGAAATCGGTCGAATTGTTTCCAGTTTGTCGCAGTTGTATTTCAGAATCAGATGACTCTATGTATCTAGTTATTGCACTGTACATGCTGTCTCCGATGTATGAGCCGTAATTCGTTTGCCTCCATTCCTGCCAAACGTAGTAAGCAATTCTTAATGTTGGATTAAGGCAGTGGTTTGCAAGTACCTCTACATTTTCACCGGATGTGGTAATCTTTGATTCATGGAACCGTGCAGCAGTGGCTGGTGTATATCCTTGGTGGAAATATTCATGAAAGGCCTGCTTGGTGTTGTCGGTGACTTGCCGTAAGGCCCGTAGCAGTTGTTGCGACCACTGTACCAGGGAGTTCCGCCAGTGACATCCTTAACGTTTCCATTCTTGCTGGCTGGTCTAAGAAGTTTTTAGTCGGACAAAGAAACTTAGCTTTTTGTAGATGCATATGCAGATTGGTAGCCCAATAGTCGCTGGCTAATTTTAAACAAACAAATCCAATATAATCGCATAAATGAAGTATCAATAGATTACGGCTAGTATGACTTTATGGCACAAAATATGGCTTTTTGGAGACTTTTAAAGTAGCTGATTGGGGCCCATTGGCTACCGTAGGGAGACCACTAGCCAACAATCATAAAAAAGTTGAGAAATGATAGTGAATCCTGAAAAGTTTGACATGTTATGCTCGAGGGCTGAAGCAAATGCAGCTTGCTGCCGACTATCCCTACACAATCAAACTGTCAGCATCTCAGTGCGGCCCTTTTTTTGAAGACAGACAATGCTATTTGTTGTATCACTAAAAATGTAATGCCAAAGTGTTGGTCTCAGTTTGAAGGAATGCGTGACTTGTCTTCTGGACTACGAACTCACAAAGGTTTTCAGGTTGAACCAGAAATTTAATAAAGTTCTGAAGTGCAAAATTCCAGTGCCGCCCCGTAGGCAAAATTCGGTGATACTGGGCATGCACCAATCCAGCTTCATACAAGTAACCAACAGAGCAAAAGCCCTTCTCAGATGGCCGCTGTTGTTTCATACAAGTACTGTAACTCGTGGCTAGATGGGCGTGGCTAGACTGGTTTCATCAATGACCTGGAACGTCATTCCGTACTGTGATTGGCTGAAAACCTCTTATTAAGCGAATAATGTTACATTTTGTAAATATGCAACCTGGTCTGCAAGATCGAATCTTGTTAAACTATGCACAAGAATTGAGAATGGGCATATAGTACGCAAGAAAACTTTCGTTTGTTTTGTATAAACGTCCAGCAACCTTTAGTTTTCCTTCTTCCTTGCTGAAACATGATCAAATGCCTGAATGCTTCTATGTTAAGAGTTGTTGGTTGCGAGTGCGTACAACAGTTCTATCACGCTACAGAAATTCGTGTAATGTAGGCAATGCGGTCGTGGTCAGCACATGCGCTGGTCAGCCTTAGCAGACAAAATAAGACAACTGTTTTGGATAAACTGAACTGTCGCGGAACAAAATCTTAAACAAGCGTAATGGACGAAACGTCTGCAAAAATGTGGAAATCTTTCCTGGATGCAGACGATAACCCAGATTCCCACCAAAATCTAGTTATTATTTTTTGGCCCATTTACAATGTTCCTTGAAAATTGCATGCAAATTCCTTCCGTAGTATTTGCATTACGGCGAAAAATTAAGAAGCAAAAAGTATGCGAAAACAATTAATCTCGTTTGTGCAGGTTATAAAGTTTTTGCAACATATAAAACTCAAGGAGGAGATTAACCCCAAATCCCCCCTTGCGTACACCCTTGGGACGAAAGGTCTGCAAAAAGTGGTGAGATGGTTTCTGGACACAGACGACAACCCAGATTCCTACCAAAACTTAATTATTACTTTTTGGTCCATTCACAATGTTCCTTGAAATTTGCATGCAGCATCATTTCGTAGTAGGCTACTTGCATTAAGTCGACAAATTAACAAGCAAAAGGTATGCGAAAACAAGTAGTCTCCTTTGTGCAGGTTACAAAGTATTAGTAAAATATCAAGCTCAAGGGGGTTTAACCACAAACCCCACTTGCGTACGCCCTTGCTGCTGAAATAAAGTTTTCCTTGCAAGCAGGCCTGTAACCAGTTGGGGATACCAGCGGTGGCGAAGAATTTTCTGAGGGGCCCAAAATTTTTAAACTATTTCCAACACATTTTTCCAGAGGGGGAAGAACATTTTCCAGGGGGACTCGCCCCCCTGCGACCCTATGAAACTGGCCTGCTTGCAAGTATCCAGACATCAGGTGGCGCAGTAGAAAATCAGTGAGTCAGGACCGGAAAAATTACGGCAAAGACAAACATGCAGCATTCGCTCATTAGCAATAAAACCACAGGGGTGCTGAGTGTTGCGACTGGCATTTACTTATGTGTAATGCGATTTTCATTCCTTTGTCGTGCTTTCACATACTTTTTAAGATCTCATTAAAACATGTCGCGTTTGCCAGTGTTATTTTACAAAAATATTTCTAACGCGTTTTTGAAAACCAATGTGGTGTTTGCGTATCTAGGCAAACGTTTTTGAAATAACCTTCTCACGCTGTTTTCAAAACTATTTGCAAAATTTCTGATCTTAGCGTAGAAACAACATAATATATATCATTCCAGCGTGTAGTTGATGTATGTTGATATTCTAATGCGTGCAAAAATTGATAAACTGCGCGACTAAGCCTCTCGTAAGTCGTTGAGCTTTCTTCTTTGCTTTTCCTGCATTTTCATGATGACTTTTTCAAGAACTGGATCAAGACAACCCTCTACTTTCTGCAAAGTAAAATTGGGCATCAGGCCTGGGGAGGCACTGTCTCTTTCAAAGCCAAATTCGTGAGTGTATGAATTGGAATGGAGTAACATAAATTCACCAGTCAACAGGCTGCTTTCAGATTGGCTATTGTTTTTGCTTTCTATTCCATATCATAATTTTTACACACACATAGGTTCTAGTGAAGAGTTTCTGGCGATGGTTCTGCTCTCAACCAACAGGCCTAAACCTAAAACCTCCACCTAAAACCATGAACCTAAATCTCTAAACCTAAAACCCTAAACCTGAAAGTCCAAACGTAAAGCCTTCAACCTTACTTGTAAACCGATTGTGATTTGGTACATATATAAAAAAAACACCTATAGCACCCCATCAAAACAAGTTTGGCCATATTGCGTTCCCTTCAACAAGCCACTCAGCATCAATAGCTAATATACTGCACCTGACAGCAGATGTGAGCGGATATTGATTTTTAACTCCTGATCCATTCCGAAATAAATTTTGCATATCCATATCCAATCCTTATCCAAAAATTTCTGAAATTTGGTGTCCGATATCCATCCGTATCTGAATGCAACACTGGCTAAATACGCAACAAACACACAGTGGTTATAGGTCCTCCAGTGGACCTTCATTTTTGAAAACTTATTCATCCATCGCCTATAACATGACACTAATCCATTACAAGTGTGCAGTAGACTGCACTGCGCTTGGTAGAAACGTAGCAAACCTAAACCTAGCACTTTAAACCTAAACCTAACACTTAAACCTAAACCATAAATCTAACCACAAAAGTTTAGAAACTTTTGACAAAATAAAATGAAAAGTGCAACCACTACTACTAAAATGAAAGATGCTCGATCATGGCCAGAGTCAACACGAAAACATTTACACAGCAAGACACGTCCACATGACTACCATGACAATGTAGCACACTCAGTGTTTTATTCCAACCGTGTCACCACCAGCAGACCTATAGCCACTTCCAAGCAAAAACACCCTGTCATTCTGTGACACAATCCATAAAAATAATACTGTATCACATGTTGTGCACTTTCAATGGGAAAAATAGAAACATGTGTGTATTTTGTCGCCAGAGGTATAGCCCTGCTGTGGTCATTTTTCAATTTGACTATAGTGTATCTGCCTTTGTCCATTTATAACACTGCGTTCGTGGTACTAGCATTGGGTACCATGAACCTGCTCGAATTGGAATTCCTACTGTGTGAGTGGTCGTTGTTTGGACTCTCAGCATTGTTGTTTCGGCTCGGCTAATAGAGACGACTCTTTTAATGGGAAAACTTTTGATGTAAGCTACAGTACTTTTTTAATAAGTATTGAAAATCAGACACAGGTTTGCCATTTGGGTTCGGGTTTTAGGTTATACGGCAAAGACTGTCCGTTAACCCAAGGATATAGTCCTTGTCATGTGACTGATTTTACTAATCTGGTTCGCCTAATTGCAAAAGAGCTCCAGCATTCGATCCATTGGTAAATGAAGAAAATAGATTTTGTAACTCTGAGAGGAGAACACAGTATGAAATATAATAAAAGCATGTAGCCTACAAAAATACAAACTCAGACTGCCTTTTAGCAAAGGTTTGTAAAACTTGAGGTAGAATGTTCAAAATTCTAACCAAAAAAATGTAGCTTTAAACACTGAAATAGACCAGGGGTGGCCATCGGCCAATAGATCGATCACATCGACCGATTGATTGCCAAGTGTCACTTGGTCGATCGAGCCTGATTTTGCCTTGAATTGTCCAGATACCTAAAAACAGCATTTTTCAATCAGTAATCCGGAAAGTACACATCAGTTGGTTGGTCAGGTATATTTTTGGCACCTATTCAGGTGGATGGCCATAGGATAGAACGGCAGATTATTGCGTGACAATCAAGGGCGTACGCAAGGGGAGGGGGTTTGAGATTAAACCCCCCCCCTTGAGCTTGATATTTTACAAAAACTTTATTACCTTCGCAAGGAGGTTAGGTGCTTTCGCATACTTTTTGCTTGTTAATTTGTCGACTTAATGCAAATACCACGGAATAAATTTGCATGCAAATTTCAAGGAGCATTATAAATGGGCTAAAAAAGCAATAATTAAGTTTTGGTGGAAATCTGGGTTATTGTCTCCATCCAGAAACCATCCCACCTCATTTTGCAGACCTTTCGTCCACTACGCATGTTTAAGGTCGTGTTCCGCGACAGTTCACTTTATCCGAAACCATTGTCTTTATATTGTCTGCCAAGGGCGTACGCAAGGGTGGTGGGTGGGATTAAC
>Ga0210059_1013132_pt1 | contig 12425 bp, 10 predicted proteins | sample Ectturendosymbi2_FD_188042 | JGI IMG/M metagenome (GOLD analysis project Ga0210059, IMG submission 188042) | Ecteinascidia turbinata endosymbiont from Florida, USA - Sample 2 (SPAdes) (version 2) | ecosystem: Host-associated > Tunicates > Ascidians > Unclassified | place: Key West, Florida...
GTCACTTCCTGGGGGTCGAACCATCCATCGGATTTTGTGACTCGAAGTTTTTTTGGATTCTAGGCTTCAATACGAGTCTTTAGAGGGTTTGATGGACTTTCTAGCATTTCTGGTTCAAAAGTTATGGTAAAATAAACAAAAAATAATTAGGGGGTTCCCCACTAATCCCCTAGGAAATCCTTTCAAGGTTTGGGGTCTTTCTGCCATAACTTGGGGACCATATTGATAAATGTGCACAAAACACCGGTGGAATGCTTTGAATATACATTGGCACCCCGTCGACGGCCACCCCACTATTACGACCACTTTAACGAGGCCTTCCCTGTGTTAATTAATGAATTGCTTTTTGTTTCACTAACGCGACCTCTCCGGTATCCAGACAACGGTCGCAGTCCTGCTGTTTCAAAACTAGCGCAGCAAGTGCCAATGTGACGTAACAAACTCATATTGTAAAGTCAGCTGGAATTTGTTCTGCCGACATCAACTTTTTCCGTTGTGGGATTTTATAGTACAGTACCGATAGCCTATGGCAGCACGTAAGACAAAGCTAAATAACCTTCAATCAAGTAAAGAATTACGAAGTGATCTGTGATCAGACATGGGGCGATTATAACACAAATGTAATCGATTACGATTACTTGCCACCTGCTCGATTACGATTACGAATAAACAAAATCACAATGTAATCGATTATGAGTACGATTGCATTGAAAGTAATCACGAATCTGTCACGATTACAATCGCGATTACATTTGTCTTGAAACGTTTTCAGAACGAAAACAAATCCCATGTGCATGGTTTGATGTAAGTATATTTTCAGACAAGATACGATATTAATGAATGCAATAAACGAAATTACTAATTTGTAACGATAAAGCACCGGAAAAAATTTACAATAACTGTTTAATAAGATGTTCGTGCAGTCAACAAACCAGTGGCGGTAACTAGAGGTTTGAACTAGAAGGAAAACTTTACTGAAAGAGGCCAGCCGGCCTCTGTACAAGTCAACACTCAGGAAAAAAACTTGAGAAATAATGGTGAATCCGGGTGTGGATGGCTATACAGTAGTAAAACCCCAAATCAACGGGAAATCTCCGAAAAACGCAAAAAGACAACCTACTGAAAACCAAAAGAATTCTAAAACCGAAATAAAAGCTAACTGGGGGCCTGGTTTGCATTTAGCTGGCCAGCGGAGTCAAATCACCCCTCATCCCTCCCGTAAGTTACTCCACTGCAACAAACACTTTAAATATTAATTAAACAGCAATGATCAATGTTTAAATTTTATATAGTTGATAAACATCAAGGCTTCAAATCTTTAGGCCTAACTGTCGAAAACATCTATCAGGCTTGAACATACATCCAGCAACGCTTAAAATTAGTTTGTTGATAATTTCAAAATTGCTGACTATTTCTTTAAGTGCGGGTTACGATCGTCTGCAAGCCAGCATTGCATTGTGTAGCTTTACTTTGAAATGAAATGAATACTGACGCCAATATAGCTGCTCATCTGTCTATTGGACCAAACGTCAATGCTCAACAAAACCACACTGGTTTCGTTGAGTTTTTTAGCAGTATCTGGTGGATCGCGGATGGCATGCTAGTTGTCAATGTTGTGGAAAAGTACTTTCGACTTGGATTAAAGTACCTTACTCCTGTGAAAAAAACATTAATTTACTGTGTAGAAATTACTGTACTAATTATATACATAGCCTACTCCAGCACTTGCATTCATAAGTTCACTGTGAATATACATAAATAAAACCAACACATCTCGTGATATCCCGCTATTCTGTTGCCGAAGTGTCAACTCGTTTTTAAGTAAAGCTCTTCTTTTTGTTGCTACGTTTCACTAGACTCGTTACGTTACTTCTGGCGGCCAACAGGAATGGTAGCTGGAACAAAGCGAGATTTTGCTACAAACGCTGTGCTTGCCGCTGAACTATCTGGATTTTACGCACACAGACGGTCAAGTGACCTTCCTTGAAACATAACCATAACAAACGATTATAAAGGAGGAAACCCAGCCACCACAACACGGTTCAGCGCACAGTGAAGTAGGACCAAATGAGTGCCGTCCAGTGGGTGGTCGTGCTAGCGGAGTTCCACTGTATATATAAGTCCAAATGACATTTTGAAGGTAGATAAAATTTTCGTTAAAAATTATTTTCAAAAACATCACCTTTCCATACCAGATTCCCGACCAAAGCAACACTAGCCTGATCTTAAAACTAACCTAACCAAAATTTAACCTAACCTTACCTATCATAATACCCCAGTTTGATATGTCCTAAATTGATATGTTACAAATAATAATTGTAGTCATTGCCACTCAGTATTTCATTTTTCTGTTCACAATCAAGAACAGATCAGTAAGACTATTAGTAAGAACAAGAACATGCACCTACTTATCAATAACTGTTGTGAAACTCACTTTCACTTATTACGTATGGTTTTACGTTCATTCACAAGACATAACACTACTGAATTGTTTTTATTTTTCTACTGCACTTAGAACATAAAATGGCGCTCAACAAAATTCTTAACTAAAACCACATCTTACGACTTGCTAAAGTCGTAAATCGAATGAGTCATTGAGTTTAGCGTGAGGAAGCTTAGAGTTACTTGAACGAAATGTAAACAGAACTAAGACGTGCCTGATACGGTTTAATGCCTGTTGTCAGTTAACGTTTTAAGTTACTCGATATCTGCCGACTTTTCTTTTTATTATTGCGTTTATTCTGTTTTAGGTCAGTTACTAAGAATTGTACCAAATAATGGCGATTCACATAAAAGTAGTATGTACCAAAATGTCCACACTTGCATTTGGAAGTAAATAGTACCAGAATTGGTATTGAACTACCAGTTGACAATGCTTATTGTGTAAATCGGAAGGTCTTCACTCCCACACGCAACGCGCTAGGTTTCAAACATGCATCGCACTAACAAAGAGCACACAAATACATGAAAGTACACGATGGTATATATGTGGCGTATATACCAACTCTGGCAGTCCTGCCTTATAACACCATGATTTATTATCCTAAGCTAAAATCTAATTACTTTCGCCATTGTTGAGAGACTTGACACCATAACAAGTTCGCAACTTCCTTCGCGGCTGTCTGCAGGACCGATGTTCAAATGACATGGATACCGCATGCGCATCGGAAAGCAAAATAAGACAAGCGAATGGAATACCTTAATTTTTTAGACTTTGGAGTACTAACTTGTTAGTGAATGTCGGCCAGACCACACGCCAAAGAACCAACTACTTTTATGTTAACGAAGCAATTTCAATAATTAAGCACAGAACGCCTACTTATTAGTTCCTATTGGCGATGTTATCCTTTACAGCGTATTGTGTATTGTTCACATATTACACTTTTTACCGACTTAGGGATTGGGGGCCCCCTAAAAGTTGGGGGCCCTTGGCTGTAGCCCAGTCAGCACCCCCCTTAATCCGCCACTGGTAGCCCTGCCTATAACTCACGATACCTTTCGCAGAAATAAGATGTAAAACAGTTTCTAGCATGGGCGTTTTTCAGACGGGGGGACATAATATGTCATGTCTCCTCACTTTTTTCTTTTTAGGTTTTGTATTTGGAGAGGTTTCAAAAATAAAAGTGATGTTTGTCACGTTTTGTGTGAAGAGTTTTTCATGTTATATGGTAGGCCACACATAGCCAAGTTGATGTTGAAAGTTTGGTGTGAGGTCACTGATTCTGTTAGTTTACACATTTCAGCTTCGATAAAATATTTTTTAGCATTTTACAAGTTTCTAGAGACCGTGAAAGATGTTTAACTGCTTCTGTCCGATATTTTACCCTGTGTGGTATACTGATAGAAAGGTTATTTTCTTGTAGCAGTGAGAGTATTACAGCTGCACATGTGAGAGACCACAGTACAGTCATGATTTGTTTGGTGCGGAAATGTAACTGGCTTTGTTGTAACGATGGCTGTCACATCTTCAGAAACAGACAGCCTATAATTTAATGATGCTAGTGCATACAATGTTAGAAAGTTAGATTTTCAGGCAAATCTCTGCGAAGCTTCTTCCGAAGACAAAAAGCAACGCTATTGAGGAGACTTAGTTTTGGGATGGGGAGTTTAGCAAGAGATTGTTTTCAACCAATGGTGAACAGGATTCCAACCAAAACGTTGGAGAAGTAACCTGCAGTATTTACCTAGCTGTATATTGACCTATAGCTCAAAACGTATGGACTTGACTCGGAAATAAGAATAAAATATACATTTATCCTAGCTTCTTGTAATGTCGCGACAATCGTGACCAACAAATACAAAAGATATTTTTTTCCTTGGCTCGAACGCTTTGTGCCTGTGCTGAATGTATTAGTTCATAAGTCATCTGATTTACTTGAGTTTAATCAAACCCACAATGCAGCAATGTTTTCATCCAAGTGTGAAGCATTTGCTTTATAGATACATCACACATAGTTTTGTTGGACATTCTTATCGTGTTGAAGGTGAAACTTGGTACTTTTTGCCAATTCACTGTTGTGCATGTTGATTTAATCTCAAATAACTTTTGTGTCGCTATGCAAGCAGAACTCTTAGAATGAAACTTTTGATATGGTGCAGAGTTATAAGTCTGGCCGGGCTTTTCGGGCCAGGCTTGGGCTTAAGTTGTCAAAATATTACGGGCCTCCATACAAAACTTTTTATAACAAACGATATTTTCATTCGTGACGTAGATTTGCTGTGCTCACCGCGGTAACTTCTGTGAGTGAAGTAACTGTGACTTTTCTTCAGCTAATTCTGTTTGCAAACACAGATACGTTTGTTTATTATCTGCTGGGATTAGTCTCGCACTGTTTTCGAGAAGACCTCAGCGGTGAGGAAATTAGCACGCGATGGCGTTGCGTCAAAAAGATCAGCCACTCACGCGATTCTTGGCTTGTTTTAAGAAACCTACAAGCCGGCTTTTCATGTCTATAGCGCTATCCTAGAAAGTTTCTTTCATGCCATAGCGCCATCGTAGATAGTTTCGTGATAATCTCTTTTTTTCTTGAGATACATTATATTTAGCAGTATTATCGCTGACTAACATGCCACGTTTGTGCCAAATTATGCCAATGTTTTGGTCAAGGTGGTTGCTATTTTCGATGTGATAAAGCGTGTACCGGCACACATCGTTTTTTGTTGCTACGCAGTTGCGCGTATCTTAACTTCCTCCGTAAATTTGGCTTTCAGGCCTAAATCGGGCTTCAGAAATAAATGTCGGGATCGAGCCGGGTTCAGGCTTGTGATTTCGGGTTCGGGCCGCGTTCAGGCTTCAAAATGAGGTCCCTTTTACGACTCTGTGTGGTTATGTATGCAAGGGCCAAGAAGGAGAGATTGAAAGGATACATCCTCCACCCACCAACAGTAAATATAGATTGAAATCATTTTGTGAAGTAGGCTACGCTAATTTTAGGCCAAATGTTTTTGCAGCTGGTAAGAGGATATCAGAGGTGATTTTGTTAGGAGTAGTTTTGCATGCATGATGCCCAGTCGCATTGAAAAGATTTGTAACTTTTTCAAAAAACGGAAATGCGCAAAAAAAATATTTATCGTCTTTGTAACGTTAAGCGACTTGAACAAGACATCAAATCGCGCTGTAACCCACACTTCTTATAAAATGCATGAAAACTGAAGTGTTCTACTGTAAGAGTGATATGCACGTGCGACCAATGCGTTTTAACATTTTGTGCACTCCAGCTGGCAGCTCTGATAAAACCCAGTTGATGTGTTATACAAAATTGCTGTGCTTGTTTACATCCAAATACGATATTAATGGAAGCAGGCTGAACTACAGTACCGTGTCCAGCAACAAATTTAAGCATATTAATATGTAAATCATCTGCAAGGATAAAGCAAAGCGTGATTAGTGTTGCTCTCAAAACACCTCTAGAAATAAGATTGGGAATCTGTATATATAAAAAAACGTCACTTCTGCATCCACCTGATGACGACATTGGTTTCACATCAAGCTGTCTCTTACATTTTACAACAAAATTGCGCCCATGGTTTCTAGTAAGGTTCAGGTACTGCCACTGTTGCGTCAGCGTCATAATGCAGCCCTCAGGTTACAAGTCCTGATTTGGCACTCGGAACAATTTGAGCTTGAGACCCCTGACTAGCATGTGAAAACAGCTTAGTATGGTTTCAGCAATGCTAGCGTGTTTGCGTGGGTGTGTGTTCATCGGTATTGAAAGTGTGCCAAAAATAAGGTAACAATGCAGGCATGGAATTGCCTAGACGTGCTCTGTGAAAGTTTCAATTAAGTTGCAGCCATGTAGACTTTACTGATTTACTATCAAGTTGAAAAAATATGAAAACTGTCTTATAATTCCGAGCATCTGGCTATAATGGATGAAAATAATGTGAAACTCTCCCTGTTTGCATAAAACATAAATTATTTGCTACTGTTGTTGCGATGGTGAAAAATATCTTGTTTGGTGTAAAAATGTTTCACTGTGTACTTAGAAGTGCAGCAACATGATAAGTAGATTAAACCCAAATGCATATCTGCAGACGAAAAGCGTTTTAATGAATCTGTTGGGAGCTGATTTGGTAGGATATAAAAAGCCAACGTATTTCAAACTTACTGCGATGATATTGGAACTGCCAATTTGACGCAAGAAATGAATTCCTGTAACTGCAGAAGAAATGTTCGCATTCTGGCTGTAGCGTTTTTATGCAACTTCACTTCCTTCTCAGGACTCGAAAGTAGGTTGCATATCATCCTAAATTAATTTACTTATGTTTAAAGTTAATTATTACTTTAAAAACTAAAGTGATTATACGAGTCGCGTCAGTGACTCAATCGGGGTCAACTTGTTTCAACACCCGGCTGAAGAAGCAGCTTTAAGTTAATAGAAGTCTAATAAAAGACAAGCATTTTGCTTTCGACAGAACCACTTTGATCTGCACACCTTATTTCAGGTTTATGATCCACCTTCTCTCATCGTGGACAAGGTCTTTCGTAAGACTTGAAAAAAACACAGAGCTTTACAACTACAGCTAAATCATGAGCGTCGGAAGGATTTTTTCTAGAGGGGCCAATAGTGGATTTTTCCAGGGGGAAACTTTGGTGAAATTTCATTTGGCCCACTCGAAATTAAGAGAACAACCTTTTTTTGCTAAAAATTTAATAGGAAAATATCAAATTTCAAAATCCAGGACGGGGCCAAGATCCCCCAGCTGACGCCCATGGCCACAATTACACGGCATTTGTCGATCCACGTCGAGCACCAGTTTAGTCATTATTCAAGGCTGAAATGCAGCCTTCATTTCGTGATGCTCAATTTTCAGAAGTGCTGAGACATGCTGAATATGTATGGTGGCCGTGGGCGCAAATAGTGGGGGACACGAGGACTTGATCCCCCACTTTTTTCAGACGGTGCGGAAATAATATGCTGTGTCCCCTCCACATTGTTATCTTTAGATTTTGTAATTGGAGAGGTTTAAAAAATAAAAGTGACGTTTGTCTTGTTTTGTGTAAATGTAAGCGCCCTGCAGAGCAGCGCTTACATTGAGAGCGCAAGGAGAAGCGCATACCCGGCCAAAGCATAACATCCTCGATAGTGAAATCACTATCGGAAGCTTCCTTTGGCGTAATGGGTTGAGGCGAAGTAAAATAAAATAAAGAGCTTTTCATGTTACACATAGGCAAGTTGATGTTGAAACAGAGTTTGGTGTGGTATCACTGATTCTGATATTTTTATAAATTTTAGCTTCGATAAAATGATTTTTAGCATTTTGCAATTTTCCAGAGGACGCGGAAGGTTGTTAACTGCTTCTGTCCGACATTTTACCAGTGCATGGTAACTGTAAGAAAGGTCATTGTCTTGAAACAATGAGAGTTTAAACAGCTGCACGTGTGAAAGGCCACAGTACAGCCATGTTTTGTTTCGTGCAGAAATGTAACTGGCTTTGCTGTAACGTTGGTTGTCACGTATTCAGAAACAGACAGCGTAATACTTAAAGATGCAAGTTTACAATGTTAAATAGTTGCACTTTCAAGCTAATTTCTGCGAAGGTTTTGCCGAAGAAAAAATGCAGCGCTATTATGGAGACTTACTCGTATTTTCAGGATGGGCACTTTTGCTGCTCGTGAAGTCTGACAGAATTATTATTTTATACGTGTGCAAACAAGCTATTGTTTTCAATGTGTCAAGCTATTTTTTCAATGTTTTCGGGTGGGAACGTCACAAGTGGGGGTGTTTTTGGCTACCTTTACCTGGGCCTGGATCCCGACCCATTGGGCCATTATTATGGTTCAAGATTTTTTCGGAAACTAGGCCAAAATCCGCGTCTTCAGAGCCCGCGTCTTTAGAGAAATTCCTGACATGTTTGGAATATTTTTGGCATAACTTTTGAACCACAAACGCTAGAAACTTGATCAAGGGCTCTAAAAACGCGTATTTTAGCCTAGAATCCAAAAATACTGCGAGCCACAATATTGGCGCGTGGGATCGGATGATGACGTCATATAAATAACCAAAAAACAGGCCCCCATCATGAGCCCATTGGCCCCAAACCCCCATCCAAATTAAAAAAATGTTTTTTTTATTCTAAACTACACGAAGCCACTAGTCATTACAGGGTTTGAACAGCTCTCTAGCTCTATCTGCTGCCAATTTATGGCTGGCCAAAGTTTGGCTTGATAGGGCAAATTATGCCTTTTCTGAAAAGTTAGGAATTAGGCCCAAAACTGGGTTTTTGGCCCATAATTTTGGCCACAGATGTGCTAGCAAGTCAATCAACGGCTCTATAGACGCGGATTGTCTCCTAGTTTTCAACAAAATTTTGAGCCAAAAAATGGATCAATGGGTTGGGACCCAGGGCCGGCCAAAGGTGGCCTCTTTTTCCAAAACATGTCCTCTTTGTGACTTCACCTCCAGAAAACCCCCATCGAAACCGAAAATTTTTTTTGCGATTTTGGCTGCAAGACTTGCTGAATCCGTAGAGGGTTTGGACAGCTCTCTAGCTCAATCGCCTGGCGAGTTGTAGGATTGCAAAGTTTTACAAGAAAAGTGGCACGCGCGGGACTTAAAAGATTAATAGCCTATCAGTATTAAATTATCGGCTAATATTGAATGTTAACATTACTTATTGCCAGTGGCGGATCCAGGGGGGAGCAATTTGGGGCAACTGCCCCACCCCAAACGTCTGTGACGCCCCTTGAATGGCGCCCCTTTGCCATAAATGCGCCCCTTTTTGATGCCTATGGAAGCAGAAACAGAGATAAAAAACACCCTAAAATAAACAATGTTTTTCGCTTGGTTAAACGTCACTATTTACAGGCCGGAATTTACCCAACTTCCTATGGAATAGCTTGAACAATGCCATTGTTTCGTAATACCACTACTGTTTCGTTATTTCTTTGCCGCGTGAGAACTGCCCAGCCTTACGTTATGTAATCACAAACGCAGTCGCTTTCGCTTAACACAGTTCTCGACTTGCCGCTGGGCAAGGGACGTAACGAGGTTAGATTGCGACCGGGGCAAGAAGCAAGTTTGGCGCCCCCATGTTCGAAACTGAGGTCTTTCGGAGGCAAATGTACTGGATTGAAGAAAGTGCTTGTGACATTGTTTGGACTTTTCGCCCCCCCCCCGCAGTGATTTGGCGCCCCCATGGTGACTCGGCGCCCCGGGAATTGTTCCCCCCTTGCACCCCTCGTTACGCGCCTGCGCTGGTCTGAACGAAATCGGTCCGTTTTCTCACAATTTTATTTCTTTAAATGCCTGATGACAGCCTCGACAGGAAAGGCAGCAGTGAAAATAGCAATGCACTATGAAAAACTTGTGACTGCCTCAAGATTTTACAATCCTCCAACATGAAAACGAAAAACTAGTTTCACGGCTGTTGCCAGTGCAGTTCGTGAGTCCTCACTGTGTCTGCATCGTAGTTTTGCAACATGAAGGTGAGTGGATGAGTTTCTTGATGGAACTAATCCTCTGATTGAACCATAATGCAGCGTGTAAAAACTACAGATGTATACGTCAGCAAACAATTTGTCGCTATGTAACAAAAATGCATTGAACGTGCTCGATTAGCTCAAAGAATTATGACCAAGTGTGCAACTCCTCACTCCATATACATGGACAACGCAGAGGAGTATTGAATTACTGCTAGAGGCGCAACGAGGTTAGATGGCGTCCGGGACAAGAAGCAAGTTTGACGCCTCCATGTTCGAACCTGAGGTCTTTCGGAGGCAAATGTACTGCATTGAATTACTTGTGACATTGTTAGGACTCCCCCCCCCACGCAGTCATAGTGATTCGGCGTCGGGGGAATTGTGTCCCTCTTTCCCCCCGTCGTTACGCCTCTGATCACTGTGCGCAGCGACGCGCCTCAAAAAACCATGGTACTCAGGTCTCACCAGAGTCTTGCGGGGACCCTTGGCTTTAGGAGGGGAACAATTTTCAATTCGCCCTAATTTTTTCGCCACTGTGAGGAAAACGAATAGGAAAGTTTTGCAGGGCGATGATTCCTCTTAAGCAACTTGCCCAAACATATCGGGAAGTTTTTCCTGAATTTTTTAAAATCTTGCCCCAATCTTCGCTCCTACCTTGTACGCCTATAGCTCTAACGCAGAAACTTTGGCAAAATACTACCTATCTACAGCTTAGTGGGTTGAATAATTGGTTTTACGCCGTCATAATTATTTTTGCTCAACATTTGAGTATTTGCAGTCCAAAATTAGGGGAATAACGGCGGCTTTTGTCCCCACGTCAGGCAACAGTGACTGATGGCTGTGTGGTTTTGATCCTTTCGTTGCAATTGCAAACCCGTAGACAACTCACGCTGGCCACGAAAAGACAAATTTGGCATGCTTAGCGAAATCTGCAACCGGCAGAAAAATGCTTCGTTTATTGGTTGTTAGATCATTCCGCTTTACATCATATAAATTTGAGAAGAAAAGCAATCTTCTGGTGAAAACTTTAACCTTTTTATTGGTGACTGTGATGTTGGCGAAGGTTCGTGGTTTTACATTGGTGATAGACTGGTTCTCTGTGTTTTCTGACCTGGCTGGATAGAAGCAGATCCATCGCCAGATCAACAGCACTGGGAGTGGCTTTGAGATTGTTCGGGGTCTTCGTAATAGTATACAATAAATTACTTCATGGGGAGACTAGAGCTTGACTTTGGAGGTATTGATTATGAATTTGGGGGCTCATCCCGCTTGCTTCCACTTCTGCTGACCGGTGTCACAACATTTTTTAATAACCTGGTCTAGTGGGATTGATGTTCTTTTCTTCACATCAGCTATCAAATGTCGAAAAATGTGAAACTGTATATAAAGACTTGATTGAACATCTACCTTTATTAGAGGCGTTAAATGTAATTTAGAGCAACATGCTTTAAGGCCCAGTGTAAATCTATCATGCGATTATGAGATCGTTTTTTTTACGACAGACAGCAAAGCTACCTTAAACGGGAGTAGTGTCTTGGCAAATGCCTTTCTTCACGCGTTGTTTTTGAATTGTCGCTTCAGCAATAAGTCTTTCGTGTACATGTAAATGCACAAGCTTCGCTTGGAAACGTGATCGTCATTAAGCTTTTTATTTGAGTCCTATCGTGGGACATGAGTTGTCACGTCCAAATCTATAAGAAGAACCGTTCCACTTCAAACCAGGTCGGGAATGCGTTTCAAACACTGCTCTTCACTGATTTCGCTACGTACAGACAAAACGCTGGCGCGCAACACGCTTTTATACCTTTTAAATACATTTTGTAGATATACGAGATATGTGTAGGTTGTAAAAAATGAGACCCACTGATTGGGACCCGTTTCAAACGTTTTCTGAATTAATGATATAACGCGCTTTCAAACTTATTACCCGAAAAATCGCATAGTTCGACCAACAAAAATGGCCACTTCATGACCTACAAAAGGTAACAACTTTTGTGTGATACCCAACGATTGTCGCAGACAACCTTTGGTATTTAAGCAAGTGAATACCTTTTTGGCGCCCCCCAATTTGACTGCCCCCAAACGCCTGGTCTGGATCCGCCGCTGCTTATTGCCAAGTTCGTGACTTATACTTGTAACAGCAGATGCCGTTACACGCTGTAGGCTTGTCAGTGTTTGGAATGTTGATCATGTTGTTGAAATATAGTATAACCGTTTCCAGTGGCGTAACTAGAGATTTGATCCACGGCAAAAACTAAGCTGAAAGGGACCCACTGGACAATGTAGGGGGTCACTAGCCAACACTCAGAGAAAAGCTTCAGAAATGATGGTGAATCCGGATGTGGATGGCTATAATACAACCCTAAATCATCGGAAAATACTTATGCAAGCATGGTAATTTGTACAAATTCACGTCTGCATGGACCCGATGACTAATGGTTTCACACCAGGGACGCCGGAACGTCGGTAGGGCAGGGGGGGCAAAAAAAGTTGAGGGCAATGG
>Ga0210059_1013133_pt1 | contig 12425 bp, 5 predicted proteins | sample Ectturendosymbi2_FD_188042 | JGI IMG/M metagenome (GOLD analysis project Ga0210059, IMG submission 188042) | Ecteinascidia turbinata endosymbiont from Florida, USA - Sample 2 (SPAdes) (version 2) | ecosystem: Host-associated > Tunicates > Ascidians > Unclassified | place: Key West, Florida...
CGGGGCAGTGATCTCCAAAATTTTTTGTGCCCCCACAAATTTTGTTGTGCCCAAAAAAATTTTTTTAAACATATAATGAAAACAAAAATCATTCCCCCTAAAGATGCATTTTGCTCCCCAAAACTTAAAACCTGGCTACGGGCCTGCGCTTGAGTGGCTTATCACCTGGAATAAGTTCGGTTTTCCATTTTTTCTTCCTGGTAAATGTTGCAGAAGGAACCACCTCACAGCATCTGTTCCATCGTTTAGTAATGCAGCTGACAATCTGCCTGCCCACTCCAGTTTAACCTTATCAGTAACCAAACTATCGGACATAGTTACCAACTACAACCAAAATCCAAACAACAGAGAAGTTTTTGTTGGCTGCAAGTAGAATTAATTTAAATTTGTTTTCGCTTATGAGGAAAATAAACACCTGGCAGTGATGTGGTAATAACTTGCGTTATACAATGGGCAGATCAGTTTCTTAATTTCTCGAAAATCCAGGATAATTATTCACTAACACTGTCATTGATGAGCTCAGTGCTTCAAAACAGCGTCACAGACAATACTGGCACGCTTTCTCGCTATGCGCTGGCGATTCAATAGACTCGAAAATAGCACCAGTGAAATGTGTACACTGACGGCGGGTCGTAAGTTGAGAGGTTTCTAAGGACGCTGATATTACAAGTGAAAAGCAAACTGATTCAATCGACGCCAGCATTTCCGAAGGCTCGCTTGACTGAGTTTGAATGGCTGTTGCGCATTGTCTGCTGAGGCTCCTTCCAAGCTAATCTTCACAAGTCGATTCTGGAATGCTGTGCATCTTTAACTTTTTTGGAAAAAGGTGACCCAAAAATCTTTGCAGCTTCTTGCAAGGTACGCCTGAACAAAGAGTGTGAAATTATTCATCATTATCGACGGAAGCTTTAGACCAGTGTTGCCCAATCTTTTTTTGGCTAGCGCCCCCTTTTCTGACAAACAAATTTCTATCGCCTCCCTACCATTAACAAAATTTTTTCGCATTGTATATTTGGGATGTTTGAAAATGATTAAAACAATAATGAGCGCAAAGATGCATTTCACTATAAAACTTAATTTAGTAAATTAACTCATTTGGCAGTCGGAAACTGTTGGAGTTACTGATTTGGAAACTGTTAGAGTTCATGAAGGGTTCGATTTCGTTTGAACAGCATTAAACTTGGACAAGAAGGTGAAGATTGCTGATTTGACTTTGAGGTTAACACCATTCCCTTGCAATTGCAAATTAACTTCATTGAACTTCGTGAAGATATCTGTGGACTGTGACAGCCAAGATACTGTATCTATGACACCCTTTGGCAGTCATCTTCTGTGTGCAACAACAGGCGTACAAACTCTCTTTATCATTATCCGAGTGCACCACATTGCCTAAGCTTAGCAGAACACTTCTAAACCCTTTGTTGTCCTTTGATCAATCAATCCATTAATACTCTGTCACATTTTTAGTAAAGTTTGAGTTTGGAGCAGTACAGATTTGAATTTAATCTGCATTTTTTAAAAGTTTTTGAACTTATCCGTGACACTTGCAGTCGTCCACTGGCTCTACCATCTCTCTCTCCCTGGATTTCCTTGGCGCTGCTCAAGCTAAAGTGCGTTCTTAAACACACTTCTGTTTTCCAGAATCTTTTCGATTCACTATAGGTAACTAATTCTTGTTGGCACTTAACACTATCTGTAAAAAATATAAATTGCCTTTCTACTTTCGAAGTGAACTCGTACAAGGTTATTACTGTATTTGTGATCATTAAACCACTCCATGCAAAATTAGCTCGCGCTATTGGTTACAGGCTGAGTATAAGTGCAAGCGTGCATTCTCAAACCTGACCGGTGATAGTCACTGTAATGAAACGGGCATTGTTAAGTAGCAGTTTACCCGTGCCAAGAAGTACAGCTGACGAAAATTCGAATCATAATCATTCAATTATAGAGGAGAACAGTTTTACTGTGCAGCTTACCTTTAGTGATGGAAACTGCAGTTCATCACTTTATCTCCACCATTTCACCTCTGTTTTGTTTCCAAAACGCTAAGTTTTTGTTTACAAATTACATGCATACATGTTTGCTCCCCAACCGCCAATCGCTCCCCAACCGCCATTTCTGCTTCGCCACCCCCCTAGAGTTTCTCACCGGCCCCAGGGGGGCGGTACCGTCCACTTTGGGAACCACTGCTTTAGACAGATGCAATAATCCTAATAACTATGAAAAGCAAGCATCTCGTACACCGTTCTTCACGGCACGTTCCATGGAAATATGCTGCAACATTTTAACCACACACAGAAAATGTTTGCTTTGGTCAAAAAGGAGATATTGTTGCACTGTTTTAGTACTATTTCCACCTGGCCAATTACCAATCTGGTATCTGTCATTCTTCTACCCGAAGCAACCACAAACGAAGCCGTATTTAATTGGGTACTGCAGTGAATTGCCAGTGTTTCAATAGACGCATTGCGTTACAGATAAGCGGTATTTACAAAACTTGCTGGGTTGCATCATACAAAATAAAAATGCACAACAAAAATTCAAAAGGCAAAAGACTAAAGGTTCAACTTGTTTTATTACTGAAGGCATGTAGCTGAATCTTAGTTGCGGTCAGGCTGACGTCTGGTGTAACATTGCAAAGACATAAAACAAACACATGAGCAAATTTGTTCGTATAACAGCATGACAAGCTTATTTGCACTTCGGCAATCTTTAGCCTTGCAGTTGTTCTGGCGGTATTTGTCTCTTGGGAATTATTGTCGGCGGCATTTTTCAAGTGGAAATAGTTCTGATAACTTTAGCACGCTCGAGTTTCTGACAAAATAAACTATATACTTAAACAACAAATTTCTAACCGACTTTGAAAGATTGTACGGGTGCGTGATAGAACAAGTAAAATGACTTGCACACTCCGATGACGTATGTACTAAAGGCTGCGGAGTTCTATCACGCTATGTGACCTTGGGACGCACCGACTATTTGTCATGTGAGGTTTTCTCTTCTGCTTTGGTGTATTCATGAAGCAGTTGAAACGATCGCATTCCAGCTTCCGGATATGGTCATAGCAGGGTTGCCAGGTTGGCCTTTTTTAGGCCAAATTTAAAAAATTTGGCCTTGTTTCAAGTTGGTTGGCCTAAAAAATTTTAGTTGGCCTTTTGGCCTTTTTTGGCCTAATATCAAGTTGGTTGGCCTTAAAAAATGCGTTTGGCCTTTTGGCTCTTTTTTGGCCCTTTTTCACTGAAATAGGTTTCTATGAAGGAAAATATTACTATTCTATTTTTTTCGGCAACACAATTGGAAAATTTATGTGATAAATGGTATATTAGACCGACGCCCGCGTTCTGATATTAGTAATATTTAAGGTATGCGAGTTTCGAAACAAAGTTTTTGCGTAATAACTGGAAATGTGTACACTCGCTGTAGTGTGTATTGTGTTGTAAGCACTAAGAAAGCACAACGCTTGCAGACAGATCTGCATCTTCGCGATAGAAATGTGACAATGACGTCAGGGCCAGGCTTTGGTAGTAGTAGTTTTATGGACCTGTTAATGTAGTCCGCGCATTTTCTCTGATCTTACTTTAGTCTTTTTCTATCATTTCACATCCCATCTGAGCTTTTGCTTACAAATTTCCTGGACTGAAGTTTCAACATGCGTCGCTGACACGCAATCGATTTCCCAGCAAAGCAATTTGCGATCAGATTCGGTTGTGTCTCCCTTGTGGTGTCTTAATGACGTCAAGAAGTGGAAGGGCTGCAATGATTCTGGTCTCAAGTATAGAAGTTATTGGGAGATGACTTTCATATGGGTGCAGAAAGCTGCCGATGGATCAGTATACAAACTGTCGCACTATTGTACCCAAAGTGTGCAATCTCATAAACCATGAAAAGTCAGAGAAAGTATCAGTAATAATGAGCTCTAGCCTCCAACACATTGCCAAGCAAGAGTTAATCTTATCGTAATTTCGAAGACGTTTTTTTGATATTTTTGTAATTTAAATGTTCTTCTGTGACAAAGGAATGTCAATACCGCAAATAAAGTTTGGCTTTTTTTCTGGCCTTAAAACAATCGGTTTGGCCTTTTTCTGGCCTTTTTTAGCACTGTGTGACTTTTTATTGATATTTTCATCTGGCAACCCTGGGTCATAGAAAAAAACGAACACCTGAAACAACAGACATTTCTGATGATAAAAGCGTATTTGCGAACAGTGGTAACACAGGCGAACTTAAAATCCCCCTTTTTTATCTGATTTTGGTGATGGCCATTGGCGGCAGGCCAAAGCCTGGTCTGCAGTTTCATCATTCGTTTTTGAAAAATTAGATGCGTTACCCTTTGAAACAGTCCACACATCCACACAGCAATAAAGCACATTTTTGCGCTCGCGGGTTCGAGGTTTTGATAGGTGACGTGGGGGTCATATGTCAAAATAAGGAGAAAAACTATGTTCTACTCCTGAGACAGTTCATCATATAATTGTCTGAGCTGTGCTTATGAATTGCACTGCAGTGCAAAGAATGACGTTGCGATGCAGCTGTTTTCTTTGAAAGAAATAATTTCAACGAAACTTCACGTAAACAGCAATCGCTCCTCATCCTCAAGGTTAACTTGTGTTGGACGAAACCGTGAAACGCACAACTTACGAAAAAAATAATTTTCCAAGTATGTTCAACACTTCATATATTTCGGCAAAGAAGCCGCAACCAGCAGGGAGAAAGAGTGTGACAAAGTTTGCACATCAAGTTGAAACGGTGCTACAAAGGCTTAAGCTTCCATTGCGTGACTTCCACCAACCAACAAGAAATTTATAACCCTAGGAGTACGACCACTCCCATTTTGTTAGGTGGTTTGGCCTAATGGCATAAGTACATTCAGAAAATTTTGAAAATACTTATTCCTTGATTTGGTATTGGAATACAGTGCACTTTTGGTTACAGCTTTCTAGGTTTTCAATGGTATTATAACGTTATTGCTCCGTCCAATTCACCGAATGTTGATATCACACGATCAACAAACAAAAAGCTGATGCTCGAATTGTTTCACAAAATTGTATTACTGAATGCCCGATGTTTCATACTTGTCGTTTCTGCCTCTATGCTCTCTTAGTTTCCAAGGTAAAAAGCAGCAGAACCTTTCTCACTCCAGCTGCGACCCAGCACTAGTGTTTCCAACCCGGGTTTTCCCGAACCCGAAACCCGTTTTTTCTGGCTATTTTCGACTACCCGAAACCCGGATTTCTTAAAAAGCCTGGAATTGCTGTTGCATTCAAATATTAGTAATTCTGATAACACTGAAGCTGGAGATTGGGGCGTGTAACGGCGAAATCAGCACGTTTAAATTTTCAGCTATTATCATGAGGCACGAGGTGCGGGTTTTGCTCTGTGACCATTGTACATTCGTTGTTGGACCACTTATATTTCCATTCAGTTGACCTATTTAGACCGATCGTGACGTCATTTTGCACATACTAGGTGTCTACGCGAACTTTTGTCTTTTCGCTAACCTAATTAAATAACTACCACGTGAGGTAGTTCTTCAAAGGTATGCCGTAGTTTCGTAGTTTTAGTTCATTTATAAGCTGTTTTGTGTTAGTTCATATACAAGCTGTGATTCTTTGCAAAACCGATTCGCTCCTTTTCAGTTTGCAATAACTTTATGCAAAATATTTGGCTTCCCTTTAGAAGCGACTTCAGGTAGATTTTTAATCATACACATTCAATTTAAAGACGTTAGTAATCAAAGAAAATCAGAAGCTTAGAGTCATTTCTTATGCAAGGCTCAACCAACACCAAAATACAATTTGTGCTCCGTTATACAAAAGGAGGTGGTTCAAGCACCGAAAGCTTAATCAACCATTTGAAATCAAAGCACAGAATCCATATAATCCATGAGAGTGAAGATCACAAAACTATTCCAGCACAGGAAGAGATCATATCACAAATTGTGTAAAAGGAAATGAGTTTTTCTGAGGCTGCAAAGAAGAGGTCAAATAACCTTGAAAAACTGTTCTGTTCAATGAAAAACTGTTCAATGCCTACAATCAAGCCCGCATCAATGGAACCAGAGAGGGCTTTCTCAGCCACGGGACTATTTGTCACAAAACTCAAAAACAGACTAAATGATGAAAGTGTACTTTGATTGTCATGTGTCAGTGTTATAAACATCATTGAAAAACTGTGCTTAACTTAATTAGTAATTCGCTAGTAAATTGCGCAGGGACCAACAATAGTAATTTCACAGTGATATTGAGTTTTTATCGCTCAAAATCGCATTCATTTCAAAACCCGAAAAAAGCGGGTTTTCCCAGGTTTCTTTTCTCAGCTACCCGAAACCCGGGTTTTAAAATTTTGCCCCGAATTGGAAACACTACCCAGCACCATACAATGCATTGAAAGTGTATGAACAGATTACGTCAGAAACATCAGAATTAATGCTTTACTATAGGACTTTGTTTGCATGAACTATGCGTAGGAAAGTTTATCTAAAGTGGCGTAACATGTGGACATGGTCTTGACGTTTTCCACGAGGACAATCTGAAGTGAAAGTCATGAAGTTATTTTGCTACAATGGCTTCTTACTCCACAGGATACGCTGCCTTCCGTTATCAAAGCATCACTAAGCCAATACACTGGCAGAAAGAATGCTTCTGTGAAAACATTAGACGAGCTGCCCATCAGTCCTGAAATTGATACAATGTGACAATACCACACAAACCTATCTACCTCTTCAGCATTTTGGGTGTTTCAGCATTAACCGTAGCCTATTTTCTTACAAAACTTAATTACTTCTTTTACATGAGGCTTGCTCTTCCACAATACCCCTGAGCACCAGAGATGCCCGAAAAATTAAAGTTTTCGTTATTTTATATTGTCTGTTGCACTATGCACTTCTTCCACTTTTCTTTGCAGCTGATACGACGGAGACTAACAAAATTGCATTAAGCTATGTATTCTTTTCAGCGAACTATAACTTCTCCGGAAATACTTGGTATTTGCACTTGTAGCTTCCTGGAATTACCTAAAAACCTTGCAGCTATCTACAACTGTTGTTTTCCAAAGGTGGTGCAAAACGTCCACTGGCCCCAGTCGAAATCTGCTTGAAAGCTAGATTTCAAAAGTAAAAAATTATGCTTTTCTCAACATACTTTCACTGTAGGTTGAGCCGTGTATGAACCCTTCGTTGAGAAAACTAAGAAATAACTGCAAAGGATGACATAAGCTTGATAGAGATTTAATCCTGCGTATGAAAATCATCCTACAGTAACACCGCCAAAAGTAAGCGGATGAACAGATAGGCATGCATGCCTTAATTCATGGTTTCATCATAAACGTCGCGATAGCTGTTTTGTGAATCTATTCTCGCAAAGATCTATACCAGAGGTGGCCAAATTGCGGCGCGCGAGTGGCATGCTGCTCTTCGAACCTTTGCATGCTTTCCGAAAAATTATATATTTGTTTGTTTGTTGTTGTTTTTTATCTCAAAGTGTAGAAATAATGTAAAGTGGTACTGTGGTAGCTGGCGTGCCGTAGAGTATTACTTTTGCAAATCGTTCCAAAAAGAATTATGATGCAGCAGAAGCGTAGATTGCAAATAAATTCGTGTTTTTATATTTTTATGTTGCGGCTCTTTGTAACTTGGGTTTTACGATATGCGGTTCATTCATACATAGAGCGGGTTCGGCCACCCCTGGTCTGTACCCTTTTTGAAGCAGAATTGCTACTTCACGAACCGATTTAACCGATCCGTAGCATAACACAAATTATATCGACGTACAAAATGTGTTTAGATTCTATATGTGAACATTAGTTGGGTTCTATATGTGAACATTAGTTAATTGGTACAGTCACACACTTTTCACACCCAATTTGAAAGGAAAACCAAACGTGAATGGAGTTGATAGCTTTTGCAGAAGTTGTGCTTTGTCAATTTTTCCATGCGTGAATCCAACCAACACAACAGTACATTTTTCTTCCAGCCTAAATTGCTTAATTTGTATCCGATTGTTTCCCTCGTTTTGGTTTTCAACTGATAGACATCTAGAATCGCAAACATTGCAGTCCGTTTTTATCTTGTGTCAACTCCTTGTATATAATCTTTCTCCGCAAGTGTGGCATAGGTATTCATACTTCTTTTTGTAGCCCATATATTTTGAATTTGATATAAGGTGGCAATGCACATGTGATCAAATCAAATTTCACCTACATTTATGCAAGGTTGGTAGTTATCAAGGCGCTGTCCATGAACAGTGTTTCTCAAATAATGATGTACCTGTGAAATTAAGTGGATGAATCCAGAGCTACCCATGAAAATGATCCACAAGTAAGATCAAATCGACTTAATTACTGTCAACAAACGCACGGAAATGCCTCAATGATAGATGTGCATCAAAAATATCAAACAAGATTCACCAACAAATACATCATCATTATATTTTAATAGAAAGGATGGAATTTAAAATTTATAGTCGTTCACTTCAAATCAGTGCACTTGACACTAGCTTAATTAAAGTTTTTTTACCAGCTTTGCTCTTTGGGTTGTCAAAGCAATCTCATCAGATTTGCATTCCGTTGTAAGTTCGCATAAAGGCAGAATGAGAGAAAGTATCCTTTAGTTTAAGATTGTAGGAATACTTCGATCGAGCGTGAAATTACACGGGTCGGTGATCGTAATAAAGCAAATGTGATAACATGATGATGAAGCACGTATTTTTATTGATTTGTTGTGATACCCGGGTTACCGGACGACAGTAGTGAGCAGAGTCGTTTTCTCAAGCAAAAATTCAAGCTTGGGTTTCTTACTGCTGGCTTCAAGCACCTTCACTGTATCTGCATCTGGAAATATTATTGCATGCGCAGCTCCTTCGTGTTAGCAACATTATTTAGTGTGAAATTATAAAGAACAAATGGAGGGCGCTTTTAATCAGTTACTCGTAGAATATACGTTGCGTCAAATTTAAAACAATAAAGAACTTTTTCAGCAATGTTTCCTTCAGTCGCGCCGAACTATAGCACCATCGCCGATAGTATTAAATGGCTCTACTTGCGAAGTGTACTTGACAAACTACCCGAGTGCGTAAAGTTGTAATCAGCGAACTACAGAGCGCAGTGGTTGAGTCTCATTTTGAATAGCTGTTAAATCCCGATTGCTCTTTCGACAATATTTGAGAACAGGCAAGTACATGGCAGGTCAGAGAAGAATTGCGATGAATCCTGTAGTGCTAACAAAAAGACTAAGATACAATGACTGTTCAGCAAGATCACTGGTTTAGGCAGAAAAAAGTACCTGGTGTTGTTATTAGCAGCTGGTAAAGAAGTAACAAGGGTTATCTAGATTACACATCTAAAGTTACAATGTTTTAGATGCGTCATATCAACTTTGAATTACAAACGAAACCAGTGCTAGCTCCTTCGGTTTCTTGAATAAACCTATTTACTCGCATATCCCGAAAATTGGTTTTAATTATTAAAGTATATTTAGGTTCTAGTTGCACAGAAAATAACGGTAGTAGTTGCATGCCAACAAACATTTCACTGGCATTAGAACCTGAAAAGCATTAACATCTCCCATTTGACAAATACAGAAGCATTGCATTTTGTATTACATCCATTCAGTGTTTCCGCAATTGACGTTAACTTTAATTTCCACAGATGACAGAATCACAAGCACATGTTAACAATGTGTTTTACAACTTTGCTGCATATTCTATGCCCCGCTCTGTTACTGCTCAAGGAAAAATTGCTTTCAATATACGATCTAGTCTCTTTGAGTGATATTCAGTCATGAACGACAATTCCGCGCCTGAGTACGGCAGGTTGCTGAAACGAAGCACTGTGCGCGAAGAAATTGTTCTGAAAGCAGATCATAAGCTGGATATTACGCGCTGCAGGAGCTGCTATGAACACAGCAGAAGCTCAAGAATCTGCAAATCTTCGGTGGCCAGACCAAACCTATACTCCCTTCGCGAAACACAGGTATTTATTGTAGCAACACATTAGAAACGACCTTTTTATCATTTTCTGCCCGCAACGCTCTTAGCAAGTTTCTAGCGTCTTTTTGAATAGGCTTGATGACTTTTAGCTTTGTATCCACGTTACGCTGTATGTCTATTTTCTTTTAGAATGTATTTTGATTCTGTACATAATATTAATTAGGAAACCAATGAACCCGTGTAAACATAGGAAATGCCAATTCCATGTAAATATGAAAATGCCAATTCTATTTACAGATGGTAATGACACTTCCATGTAACAGAAAACGTGGTACGTAGCTAACAATGTGTGCATAGCCCTCGAGTTCAAGAAATGTTGTGAAATGCTGCCAAACCTTCGAAAAAATTACCCTTTTCGTATATTTTTCTTTCGATTTGATTGTAAACAGAGACAGGGCATGCTAAACTACGTAAACCCGAATAGTTGCAATGGTGAGATCGGAGAGCTAGAAAGGTATGTTTTGATGCTCAAATCAAATATTCCGATCGTTACGGGTCACGCAAACTGCTTGGGAGCTTTTATAAATTCGTGACAAGTGAAATACAGGCATACCCTGTAACATATCGTCATGAAGCTGTGGATACAGATATGTTTCTGTAACAATGCGCTACAAGCCTGGAGGACTGCTTTCTCAAAAGTTCTGTGTTCTGATTTGGACTTTATTATCTTTAATATTATGTTTCCTTTGTCAAAAGATCGACAGATTACCATTACTTTATTCTATTTTCAATATTAACTTCAACTAAATAAATTGCCCAAGACATTTCTTAGAGAAGGTTTTCAGTAGTTTTCTCTTTAGTCTAGGCCTTATATGCTCATTGTATTTTCATAAACTGGGTAAGGGTTTGCAAATATTATTCGAGGCTGGTATTAATCAGTAAACGGAAATGCCAGGAAGAAATAAAACGCTTACTACTGAAATTTTTGTTATTGTATGTCGGGCAAATTTTTTGCTTAGGAAAACTACCCAGAGTCAGTGTTTAAAGCTCCTATGCACCTCAAAGCAAACTTTTACTTTCAAATAGAACCTACGCCATGATATCGAATAAAACTGCAAATTATGTTTGAAAGCATTGGTTTCCGTTCAATAATTTCCTAAGATATGCGAAAGGGGGCATGTGGTATAATACGTGGTTTTTCTAGAGAGCGGGCATCCACATGTTGTAAAAATTGTCTACACAAAACGCTTTAACCTTAGCGGTACTGATTTAAATAAATAAGCACAGCCTCAGTAATCATTTGATTTAAAGTATGTTACATCAATTATAGCAGTAAATACATCGAAGGCAAAAACAGTTTTAGTTTTAGCTACTGTTCATTTTATATTATTCTACATCTCCGTTGTAAATAATATTTCGTGTATTTGGCAGGTTTTCAGAAATTTTAAGTTTGTTTCGAACTGCTCACTGGCATTTTGCAATAGTTTACTGTGAGCTGTCACAAGATTTGAAAACCATGTTTTCCGTATACTGTCCGCATATGGTTTTGATGTAACCTCTAGCAGCTGGAAAACCTTTTGTTGTTTTATGGTATTTTACAAACTCCAGGTCTAGGAGGTAGTTCCTGAGCGCAGATAGGTAGGTTTCTGAGAATTTGCAACAGTTTTTAGCACAGGTTTCTAATCAAACCGTTACACAAACATCGTGTAGACGTTGCAAAATATCACAAAATGACAAATTCTTCAGCAATTTTTCAGTTTACGAAACCGCATGGAGGGTGTTAAAGTGTAAAATAGATACAAAATATCTGATATGCACGTGGAAACCCAACGAATAAATTACGAATATTTAGGCCGTTTAAAATAGTCAAACTGAAGCACTGTTTCTGAAAGTGACCTGAAAGTCATTGGTAGGTTAATGTTTCATTTTTGCTAACAGAAAGTTTTTATAAAAATTTCTGTTTAGTGTGACAAGTTTGTGAGGCACCTTTGTGAACCCTTTCTTAGTGGTGCACCCTACGCGTATTTTGGTGCACCCTAGGGTGCATCGTGCACACCGGTTGAAGAGCGCTGATCTAAGCAACAAGTCCCAAGGTACAGAACTAAGCTGCAAGAATCTAAATCTTTTGTAACTCTTTTTGGAGTAGCTCAAAGACCGATTGTTGACGTATCATGGCGACAGTTCTGTTCACGGTTGCAACGGCAAGATGACCTTCCCCGAAAAACATAAGAAAACTGTAAATTCGTTATCCACTGAAATGTTGTTTAAATATCATATGTAAGACGCGGATGTCTCTCATAGGATCATGGTTCGGGAAACGCTTGGTATGGCCTTGGTTCTACTTGTGTTGTATGTTTTTCATAACGTGCGACAATGCAAGTTATGCTTAAATTTTGAAGAAAAGATATATTGCAGCTACATTTCTTGTCAACTTTGGTCATCGTGTAATATTGCTGAGATACGTGTTTTGTTTCTTATCTTGAAGAACAGAAATTGAAGGTA
>Ga0210059_1013134_pt1 | contig 12425 bp, 8 predicted proteins | sample Ectturendosymbi2_FD_188042 | JGI IMG/M metagenome (GOLD analysis project Ga0210059, IMG submission 188042) | Ecteinascidia turbinata endosymbiont from Florida, USA - Sample 2 (SPAdes) (version 2) | ecosystem: Host-associated > Tunicates > Ascidians > Unclassified | place: Key West, Florida...
CTCGTTTCCATATGTAACAGTTGGTGCTCAAAATCGAAGTTTCCAGAAGCAATGGTTAAACGAATTTACATGGTTAGCGTACAGTAATATTTACAATGGAGCTTTTTGCAAATGGTGCGTTGTGTTTTCTCCTCAGACTGTCAGTCGTAGCGCAAAACCTCCCGGCTCATTAGTTTCGGGACCACACTGCAATTATAAAATGGCAGAGGAACATTACAATAATCACCAAAACTGTCACTATCATAAATTATGTGCAGCCATGTTCGATAACTTTGTGCAGACAGATGCCGACAAATCCAGAGATGTACGAAATGCTTTAAACAGCAGTCGACAGAAGGCTGTCGAGGAAAATCGAAATCGTCTTTCCCATATCATCAGAACTATTGAATTTTGCGGTCACCAAGAAATACCACTGAGGGGTCACAGAGACGCTGGTGCATTTTCACTGAACGAAACTGATTGCAATGACGGAGTTTTTAAAGCTGTCTTAAGACTGCGAGTGGAGGCTGCTGACAAGCAAACATCTGACCTCTTTTTAAAGGCTCCCCGCAACGCTTGATATTTAAGCTGGAGAGTGGAATATCAAATTATATCTTTGATAGGTGATGCCATACAAAAGCAAACACTTTCCAATATTTCCCAATGCAAATACTTTTCGAAACTAACGGATGAAACGACTAATGTAAGTCAAACAGAGCAACTTAGTTTATCCGTTCGGTTTATCAAAGATACCAAAGTGCACGAAGAATTTTTGTGCTTTGTTCCAGTTTCTTCAACAACAGGCAAAGATCTTGGATCTACGATTTTCACCCAACTATCTTAACTTGGGCTTAATTTGGAAATCTGGAACGTAAATCTGGAACATATTGCAGCAGGAAAACAAGCAAGTGGAGATTGCGACCAAAACAGCAACTTTGCTCAATTCTGTACAGAAATGCACGTTTTAATCGCGGCTTTAGTTATGCAACACACTTCTGGTATAATCCTGCCTGTTTCAAAACTGCTGCAAAAGAAAGAATTGGATATATTTGCAGTGATTGAGCTCATTGATAGTGTGCTGGATATTCTCCGACAAAACACAAGCAATTGCGAAAACGTCTTTCATAAAATATTTGACCAAGCTAAGAATGAATGTGAGAAATATGATGCTACACTATTGATTCCCAGAAGATGCAATAGTCAATTTTCCAGAGATAATTATCCTTCTGATGACCCTGAGCATTTGTTTGGGAAGGCATATTTGTATTTCGATCATTTAATAGTGGAAATGGAGGATAGATTCTTTGATCAGAAGCAGAAGTGCCGAAGTCTCTGGGGCTTGATACCTAAGTATTGCGATGCTTCGCCAAACACTGCTCAAGATTTAGAAAGGTTACTGGAAATATATCAGGAAGATATTAGTCCCAGAGCAGCAGTTGTTCCTGAAGTGCAGCGTTAGGTAAATAAGTGGAAGAAGGAAGATGTTAGCACTGTTCCTTCAAGTGCCATCGAGGCACTCTGTGTTTGTCATGTTGACATTTATCCGAATGTCTACATATTGCTCACCATTTTAGGCACTCTTCCTGTATCAACTGTTACAAGTGAGCGCAGTTTCAACACCATGAGACGTCTTAAAACCTATCTAAGATCGTCGATTGGAAATGAGCGAATGACAGCACTTGCACTGCTTTCCACACACAAAGACCGCCAGATCGACAGAGAAAAAATTATGAGTGACTTTGTTGCCAGCAGTAATCGCAGATCTGATTTCGTGCTTTAGCATATATACAATTTGTGAAAGGGATTATTTTACTAAAGCAAAAGATTTGAAATGAATATCGTACGACAAGCAACTACTTTGCCCATGGCCCTATAGGTAGGACCAACACCTGAGAAACTATACACATTAACTGTCCGCCGATGTATTCGTGCTATCACTACGATTCCGTTTGCTGTGACAGTTTGCTTGCAAGAGAGAATGAGAGGTATCACGTGCTTAGTTGGCCAAATAAGCATGCATGGGTTGCTCCAAGAGCCTCCTGAAGAGCATCTGTCCCTGTCCATTCTCTCATTTCAAAATTTCTGCAGCGGCATCTGTCTGTACCTTGCGCAATTATCTGTAAAGTTAGTGATATGTCGGCTAAGCTTTGCTTGCTACCACTGCCTCGAATATGTTAGATGATACACTAGCAATTCGCAAACGCTTGTGCTGCCTTTTACGAGTATGTGTAGAAACTGTTGTTTCATTTCTGTTTTGGTGATTTAACAAAGGTATTTTGCTTTTGGTATCGACCAACAACCATGTAGCGTGGCTGTGAGATAATTCTACGATCTGTAGTGGTACGGCAGTGCATTTTGCTTGTCTGCGATGTTGAGAAAAGTGCTGCTGATAATATTTTGTGACAAATAATAGCCGACTGAGACACCATAATTTCCTGGAAGTGGTATGAAGTAATGTTACTATATAAGATAAGAGTGCTTTTAAAAACAATATCTCGGGATACTGAGCATGTTACAAACTTTCATAAACAATGTCAAAATTTTGCAGAGAAGTGCCACACTAAATCGCATGAAGTAATGCTACTATATGAAGTAATGTTATGAAGTAATGCTACTATATAACATAAGAGTGCTTTTGAAAACAATATCACGGGATACTGAGCATGTTACAAACTTCCATAAACAATGTCAAAATTTTGCAGAGAAGTGCCACTCTACATCGCATCGTACTTTAACTGATTAACAAAATAACGGTAACGGGGAAAAACGGGCAAAGAAAAACAGACGTCGCGGCTGGATCTGGTCAAGAAAATTGTTGATGTGTTATAACTGAAATAGCATATATGACACAAATGTTATAGTAAATAACGTAGCCTGTACTTTAGTGAGAGCAAAATATTTTTCTCAAAATTTCAGCCCCCCCTTTAAAAAATTCCTGCGTGCGCCCTGACTGTTACGAAGCATGTATGGTGACAAACCTTTATACATTTTTGAGGTGAGAAGTTGTAGGTTTGGTGACGCCATACCAAACATTATTTTATAGAAGTAAAGTAAAATATGCTTTTCTTTTCTGATACTGAGCTTAACAAAAGAAATGTCTTTCAAAACAGCGTCATTAGCTGTGGTTTTCATGCATCCTGTGATTATTTTTGCTGCAGTCGCCTGGGCAGTGTCCAAAAGTAAAGCATCAGATTGCGAGCAAGTGTCATGAACAATGCTACCATTGTCAAAAATTGGAAGAAAAAAAATGAGTGGTAAATCGAAAAAAGAGCAAATCTAGGCACCAAATTTGAAATAGATCTAAGACGTTTAATATGTCGCATAGGTGAAGGCTTAAAACATGAGAATGCCAGGAGAGATTATTATGTAAGAGCAAGCCTAGATGCTTGTGGCTATCAACTTCTTGGAGCTGCATGTTCTTAAAAATCAAAGGAGGGTGTTCACCACGACTACTAGATGTAATTAAAGCGTTTGTCTTTTGAGCATTAAAACTATCACCCCAAGTGTCAGACCACGTTGCTAATGTTATGAGATCTTCTGACAAGTCTAGGTGTAAGTGGCTTGGGAACTTGGATGAAAAATACAAAGTTGTATCGTCGGCAAACAAAGAAACAGATGATTGAATATTGTCAGATATATTGTTGATATGTATAAGAAAAAGAAGGGGCCCAAGGACAGAGTCTTGGGGTACACCACAATTAGTATAGCGTTATTCAGAGGTGCTTCCATTGCTATGTACCACTTGAGACCTATTTTCCAAATAAGAAGTAAAGTTAGCAAAGAATCTATAATACCCATTTGTTTAAGTTTGAAAAGCAAGTTTGTGTGAACAACCCTATCAAAGGCTTTAGAAATATCAAGAAATACTATACGTGAGGATAGGTTATGGTCATGGGCCGAACAAATATCGCAGGTAGTTTTCAAAAGCGAGGTTAGAGTTGAATGTTTTTTTACGAAACTCAGAATTTCTGTGATTAAGAAGATTGTTGGATTCAAGATAGGAGTACAAATGCTTTTGGACAAGCTTTTCGAACACTATAGATAAAGAAGTAACGCAATAAGGTGGTAATTCATTACATCGTAATAAGATCCTTTCTTGTGAAGAGGTAGAATTGAGGCGGTTTTCCACTGAAGAGGGAATTGCTTAGATGCCAAGATAAGATTAAATAACGAACTCAGGGTTTTTTTAAGAAAAATGTTAGGAACCCGGTATGGATCTGTAGGGACCCGATTTTTCTGATTCTAGGGACCCGATTTTTTTCTGATTTTAGGGACCCGATTTGAAATTATAGGGACCCGAATCGGGTCCCTAAAACGCCTTAAAAACCCTGAACAAGCTGGATGGGGTTGCCAATGACTGACTGCATGATTTCAACAAGCGATTTGGGAGGTTTTAGAAAACTTTGCATTTAGCGGGGTTTAAATTTGACAGCACAGAGTACACATCAAATGGTTCAACAGCCAACGGCTGTAGACGTTGATCTGTGATAAACAAGACGTTTGGAAGATTTACATTTCTAATTTTTTCATCGGGTAGCGTGGAAACGCTAGCAAAATGGATATTGAAAAGGTTACATTTTTCATAGGGATCATAAATTGTTTTTCCATCAGAGATAAGTGGGAAATTACAGGACTTGCTTGAATTCCAGTAGCGGTTGATAAGTTTCCAATAGGAAGGGTTTCCTGAGGAAATAGAATAAGTTCCTGCAGGATGGAATCTCTGTTATGGAATTTTGCAACACGAATTTTTCTTTGTATCAAGTTTCTCAGCTTATTGTATTTAATTTGTTCATTTGTCTATTAGTGTTTCAGACCTTGGCCTCGTCGATGCAAATTGCAATAACTCTTGTGACCATCTGGCTGTTCTTTCCCGCCTAGGTTTTCAGAAACCAAAACGACAAAGTAATATCGTAACTTTTTGGAGGTACTTTTCCACCTAGTGGTGTAGGAGGCGGGGGTGCAGGCGCACCCCCAAAAGTTTTGATTTATCAAAAATCCGGGAAAAAAACATGAAAATCTGGGCAAAATTTCTAATAATGCGGGCAAAATGAAAATTTTGAAAATTCGGGCAAAAATGGCGCCCAACTTTGTTTGATTTCAAAAAATGGCACTTAACGTTTGCAGAAATACACATGAAGACCTTTTTATTGGAGGTCATACCAAAAAAAGTTCTTCATGATCTATGTGGGAGAAAATTTGTAGGTAATGTCGCACAAAGCTTTTCGGGCAAATTTCGTAAAATTCGGGCAAAAATCCTTTGCTCCCTCAAAAATTTGCCTGCTCCTACACATACTGTATGCTTCTACCAAATGTATTAGATTTCAAAGCGGATGTAGGCACTACAATGGACATCTATCACTTGGCTGAAGTTACAAGTCACTACCCAGCTTAGGTTTAGAATGACATCTGCACTGACCACTGACGCAATTAGTAAACACGCCACTCCAATTACCAAGACTATCATATTGCCTCCATGAACGGATTTGTTCACGAAGAAACTGCAGCAAGTGAAAAGAATTGGAAGGAGCTTTGAACGCACACATTGCAAAACTGACCTCACTGTTCACAGATCTATGAACAAAGATCAGTGTACAGTAGAGTCGTTGGAAGTTTGTTAAATGAAGCTAAAAACACTTTCTATACCAGGAAAATTTGAGAGATAACCAGGCCCGTAACCAGAGAGGCGCAGGTGGGGTGAAGCCCCATTACAAATTTTTTCGCCCTCCTGGAAAAATGTGTTGGGCATAGTGGAAAACTATTGGACATAGTTTAGAAAATTTGGGCCCTCTCAGAAAACTTTTCGCCACTCCTGGTGTCCCAAGCTGGTTACGGCCTAAAGATAACAGTCAATCAAAAATTGTTTGATCTTCTTTTCAGTATCTCTCACTCTACGACGTATTATTGCCAGCATGGCATCCAGCACTGTCAAAACTGCTGTCAATTTTTTGCCAGTACTTCAGTAAGAAAGTTGAAGGAATTCGATCTCACCTGATAAAGTTAATTTGTGCATCTAGTAGTTCAGATCCCATGCATTTGACCTTCGTTTCTCGAGTTCGCCTTTTACTCAATTCGCTTCTGCATCAGTTCAAGAAATTATGCCTGCTATTTCTGACATGTCTGCAAGCTCCAGCATTCTGAACCCCTGCTGACGTCGTTGTTAAAACAGTGCCTGACACAGCTTCTTCCTGTTCTCTGTGTTATCTTTACCCAGTCGCTGAAAGAAGGCGTGATTCCACGTGCCTTCAAATGCGCGTTGGTAACACCTCTATTGAATAGGCGCGGTCTTAATGCTGATTATATACATAACTAAAGACTCATATCTCATCTTCTGTTCGTGTCAAAGTTTCTGGCAAGAGTTGCTGTCAATGGTGTGTAAGTTCATTTTTTGCCAAAAATATGTTTTTTGGCCATAACTTGCCATACACAAACGCTAGATGGTCAATCAAAGGCTCTAACGATGCGGATTTTCACCTAGTTTTTTTGAAAGAAAAAAATAGCCCTTTGAGTTTGGGGCCCAGGGCCCGATGGCGTCATCCAAAAAACTCCATACTTCCCCCAATTATGACGTCACCCACAAAAAAGCTCAAATCCAAAACTTCCAAATTTTTTAAAATCGAAACTATAAAGTTTTCCGCATGTTTAGAGAGTTTGAACATCTCTCTTGCTTTAGCGGCTGGCGAGTTATGGCCAAATATGAACAAGGCACGATCGTGGCTCCCGTGGGCTTTGATGGAATGTAAAGAAAACGACCTAAGACCTACTCGACATGTGCCAACGACCTGAGAATTCCACCATGACGATCCTTCTTGGGATTTGTAAAGACATCAGGGCGTCACTCGACACAGGTTCCTTTTTTGGTATCATATCTTGGGGTTTATCTGCAGCGTTCATCCTGGTAGATTGGCCTGTAGCCTGGAGCACACGTACGGTATTTCGGATATAGTTCTGGACTGGTTAACATCTTTCAGGTCTGATTGCACTGACCTTGTGCATGCCGGAGGCAAGAATTCCGTTAAAGAACGGCGTGCCTCAAAGGCCGATACTAGGGCATTTGATCATCCTTTGTTATTTGGGGAAAAATAGTTTTGTATGCGGAGCCATTAGGATCTCTGGCATGTTTGCAGTTTCATACGTTTAAGCAGTAGTCAGTTAAGTAAGTAAAAATATCTGAGAATTTCTATCTGTTTGAATATTGTTGAAGTGGATATCATGTTCAGGGTGAGGACTATTGGAAGACATTGATAAAAACCTTGTAAAAGATTCAGCTATTTCGTTTCCTGGAACACTACTGCGCCAGGAACCCACATAAAAACAAGTTTATATCCCACAGTCGTAAAATTTGAGTTTAACAGTTGTATTTAGTTAACAAAGCTGTATTTTTTTCAGTTTCCTGTGCTTATGGCCTGTAAAACGCTAAGACCGTCTGTAATAATTAAGGCTTTGGGAAACTTAAAATTAAAAGAGAGTAAAGGACAAAAAGAATGGCATACAATTCTGATCTGACGGATGACGAGAGTTTATGGATTGCGTTTGCAATTCATTTGTTGTTATGCTCAAATGAAATTACGCATCCGGTCTTGGTTGTTATTTTTGACCAATCTGTGTAAATCTGTAAAAGTTGACTGTATTTTTCATGTATGTATGATTGTATAAGAGGTGCATTATTGCGTGAGCCAGTACAGTGAATGAAGTCCCGTCATCACTTATGGATGGGGCAATAGCTCAGTGGTAAAGTGTCCGCCTCTCAATTGGAAGGTTGGGTGTTCGATCCACAGCCACTGAGGGAATTGCCGTAGCGCTTCTTGAGCAAGAGCGTTCACCTCAACCGCCCCGGCAAGAAGCACAATTCAGGCTTCGGCCTGCCGCCAAGTGCCGTCACCAAAATTAACAAAAAACAACACTTATGGATATGGTGTTTTTAATGATGGCACTTTATAACAACAGTGGTTTTGTAGCGCCACGAGTGAGTTTTGTGCAACGTCTGGTTTCATTTGACACAGTTTTATGTTCTTGATGTGTTCCCTGCAGCTCTTCTGCACACCGTGCCCCTGGTAAAAAGGCTACAGAACCAATTTGCAAGATCTTGGTGAGACCCGGCCGAGAGTCGAACTTTCGACCTACCAGCACCAAACGGACGCACTTACCATGAGACCACGGGCTGGTCCGTAATCACTGTGCACGGCCCGTTGGAACCTCGCTGCGATACACGCACGCCAACTGCCCCGAGCTGTCGTGGCAGCAATCAGCATTTCAACGATTGAGGAACTAATGTAGCGAGGCAGCAACACACAAATCTACACATCCTGCTGAAACAAATGTACCTCTTTCTCCTTCGCTTAGTCCTACAAAGACCCAAAAGAGAGTATGGGGCCAACTGCCACGATCACGATATGTAAATACTACACTAAACCAAGATAATGTGTCCAATGAATTGTGCACTGCTATCCCCTCAGTGAAAAACAAAATCTCATCTCTACCGCACTGTGAAGTGGAACCCCTAATCCTGAAAAACTAGCATAACACCATTAGGAGGCACAATCACAACAAAAAATTCGCCCCAGCACATGCGTCATTGAAGCACAAATACTCGTTTCATTGTGTGCAAACTAACTGTGTTTGTCAATAAGACGAGAATGATAGCGTGACTCGAGTCACGTTTATCGTAGAATCACTCGACTCAACTCGCAATCAATAACTCGAGATTCGAGTCAGAGTCATTTTTACAAAACCTCTGTGCCTCTGATGGACAAACCCAGTTTGTTACACAAAAAGAAATGAGCTCTGTTTGCTTCAGTGATGATCAAGATTGGCGCAAATCTTCTGTTTTGACTGTCTAGTCATGTTATGCTATATTTTAATGACCAAGTGTTCCCAACTTACACAAACGCGGACTTGAGACTTTGCTTTTCACTGAGGGGCCAGTAGTGAAGCGAAACGGCCCGGTTGTCTGATCGAAACGCCTCAGTGAGGTGTTGAACCCTTGATTGATTGGTTGGGCAATTGAGGAAGTTGTTGATGATGGCACCGCGCAAGACAATTTGACCAATGAGAACTCTCTCTAATCGCGTCGCGGCTAGGCTATTTTAAGTTTCGACTTTTGTTCGGTGCTTTCCTTTGGTGCTTTCCCTTTGGACTTGCTCGTTTGCATGTGGTGGTACTCGCCAGAGATGAGGATTGGACTGGACTTGGATCGGACTTGATCCGGACTATGGTGACTTTCGTTGATTTTGGATTGGATCCGGACTGTAAAATGCTTCATAAATTTAAGATCTGGACCGGATTTGGACTGAGTTGATGGAAATGAATTCCTTAATTTTTTTCATTAAAACTTGTATTTTGTTAAAAGTTTGGACTTTATTTGGACTTGCATTTAAAATTTATTAAACTTTTTTGGGCTATGGTTGGACTTGGACTGAGTTTTAAAAATTCAGGACTGGATCTGGATCGCAAAATATGACAGTCCGCTCATCTCTGAACTACTCGCGTGGCCACTACAGTAGGGCACAATATATTGACACATTATCGTGGTTTAAAGTAGTATTTGCTTATCGTTATCATGGTAGTCGCCCTCATACTGTTACTTTGAGTCTTTTCCAGATAAAGTGATTTAACTTTGTAAAATCCAAATCCAATCCAAAAATAATATTGCAACATATGATGCAAATCCGAAAACCAAACCTTGTTTAAATCCAAATTCCTGTCATTTATTAGCCTAAGCCCATGTGGCGACGTGATTACGCTACATAACGTTGAATTCGTAGCAGCTATAGAAGAGTGAACCTGGTCGAATGGGTAACCTCTATTGCTGTTATGCCGAGGGTCGTCGGCTCGACTCTCTCTTTGATTGGCTCAGGGCGACGCACAACTGTGGCAGCGACACGCATATGTAGTCCGATTCAAAGACAAATAACTAGATTGGAAAGTAAATCAAGCTGACTTATGCTCTACGATTGGCTCACAAGATCATAACAGCTGAGACCGCAGAGCCTTCAAAATATTCACTGTTAGCAGCAATGCAATGAGAAGCTCTGTTGAGCTCAGCAATAGCGTGTAAGATATCAAACCAGAAAATCGCAAGAATGCAACACAAACGACCCATTAGAACTGGGCTACACATATAAATAATGGTGAACTGCGCTTAATGTTATTTCAGTATACGTGGGGTCAGGGACCGAGTTTGCTAAAAAAGTTTGGTGGGGACAATTCTTATTGTTTGCGTTTCGATGACGTCACCATTATTCTCTCAACCGTAGTACGACCTTTTTGTAAAATGACAAAATGGGGAGTACATTATGGAATTGATATAATTTGGTGACCATGGCCCCCTGGCTACGCCCATGGTGGTGGTAAAGCAGCAGTAGTATATACAAGTATACAGTGGTGTCATATCTAGATATCTAGCACTTAGCACTGTATTTAAAATGAAAATACAATAATTCTGAGAGTAGGACTTAAATAGACACAATTATGCTCAACACTTGTGGTAAGTAATTCAAATTTGGTCAGTTCCGATGAATAAAATGTACTGCTACTAACAATCACCACATAGATCAAATCAAAAACAAGCCACAAGATCTCTTGGTAATACTAGCAGTGCAACCAGGCACGTAGCTAGAATTTTATTAGGGCTGGGGAAAACAACAACCGAGTTTCAACATTGAACAATTTTTAATGCTCCTTGTTTTTAAAGCATCATCCATGAAACGTGCATGCTTCTGGCGTTTTCTCCTGAACATATGTGTTCAGATTTAATCCGACAAATAAAAAGTCTGCTTTCATTGAATTGACAAGTTTGAAAAGTTTTGATAGTGAGGTTTCAAGCTTTTACTTTGGATCAATGCCATCATTTGCTCATAAAGCTGTCTTGCATAAGCGCTAGTAAGGCCTCTCAATGCCCAGTATTGTACTTGAGAAAGAAGTCATCGCGGCCGCCATTACGACTGCACTTGTTATACTGTATTTACACGCTTCTGATATACACCAAAACAGCACGTTGAATCGAAGCCGAGCAGATACTTTGTTCTGAGGCAATGACTTCCGACGAAGTAGGCCTTCTACAAAACTGTCGCGCATATAAGAAGTGGATCCCTTTGTCTATGGAATAGAAATCCTTTCTCAGCAAAGAATCAGACACTAAGATCTTACATAGTATGTATTTCACCTACGAAGTAGGCATCAGCAGCTCTTATTCCAATAGAATCCATTTATAGAATGGATGCCTTAATGCAATGGATCCCGTTGTCATCTAATTTTTGAGCGATTAATTTACGTATGTAGTTGATAACCGTAAACGCTAGAGTCTTTCAAAGCGTTTGAAAAATGTAAAACCTTTGTAGTAACTTTTAAACTTACTTCGTTTATATTGTTTGATGAGACTTTGCTAAATTCAACAGACTTCATTGAAATATAAAATATAATTAAACAGTAAACACAATCGTAACCCCAGTATTACAAAACTTATTGACTACGCTCAGCTGCATGTAAAGATAACTTATCACTGCACGTAATGAAATTTGTATAAATCACGGGCTTCTGGAAAATACAATAACTTATCTGCGGAATTTGAAGCCCTAATGGGAAAATATTCAAATTTAGTTTCATTTTAGTCACATGTGCTTTGCCAAGGGAGATTGACAAGGGAGCTCAGGGAGATTGACAAGAGAGATTGCAAGCTCAGAGATGGATATTAGGGAAGGATAACGAGGCAGTCGCCTCGGGTCCCTCTTTTTCAGAGATACCGTGCCCATCTTGAGAGCTTTGCACCATTGTTTAGTTAAAAACGTTATGAACCACTCTAGAGCCACATTTAAGAAGCTCTGAAGCAAGTCATGCTTTTCAAAATAAAGCAAAGCTTGTGGGAAAATGTGCCACATGAGGCAGCTTTCAATTGTGTAGCTGCAAAACTTTACAAAATTTTATTCCTTTCGTATGTATCTTATGCTCTTGAATTTAGTTCAAAAATTCAAATGTGAAATAAATTTAACTCTTTTATCCATGTAATCCCGCATCTACCTTTCGCAATGGCGATGTTTTGGGGCCCCTTTCTGAGAGCTTGCCCTACAATTTAATATCTGCTCCTGTGCAAGATATCTCAGTATCTGTAAGTAATGGCAGTGTCGATTTCCTCAGCACTTGCAAAATAAAAAGTACCTGCGTTAGATTTTGATGCCGACTCTTCTCGTTGCGGTTAAATGATTTCAAATAATTTACTGTAGGATAGGGTGGTAATTAACAGCAGATGAAGATTGAAACACTGAGCTTATGTACAGCAGGTCGGGGACTAATATCTTAAAAAAGATTGATTTTTTACTTGCCGGCAAGGTAAAGGGAAATCATTGATGAAAACGTTAAGGCTCCACATAATTGTGATTGAACCGTCACAATACATGTCATCACATACAAATATCTAGAATGAATGCTATTGTTCCTAAACAGTGACTATGGCG
>Ga0210059_1013137_pt1 | contig 12422 bp, 5 predicted proteins | sample Ectturendosymbi2_FD_188042 | JGI IMG/M metagenome (GOLD analysis project Ga0210059, IMG submission 188042) | Ecteinascidia turbinata endosymbiont from Florida, USA - Sample 2 (SPAdes) (version 2) | ecosystem: Host-associated > Tunicates > Ascidians > Unclassified | place: Key West, Florida...
ATGTGCACATATTGCGCAACGCGGTTGATAAACTCGCTCGGGCATACTCTCTCAAATGACTTCATTGAAACAACTTTTTACGGTCGAATGCTGTCAAGCCTCAACTCTGTTGAACGTACATTTGTCGCTATATTTTTCCTTAGATGGCCAAATGAACATGTTACAAGTAAGCTCTTATACAGATCAAAATCCACAAACTACCAAGTAAGTAAAAGAAAGTTAAACAAATTAGTTTAAATTTTAGCTTAACCACTTGGGAGCATTCACTTTTCTCTTCGTTATCTAAACACTTCATACTACCCTGCTTTCACTTAGATACAACAAACTTGCCAGGTTTGAGAATTAGTCAACATGGATTTTTTAACACAAAAATGTTGCGATAGAACTTCCAAGCGAATACGATTGGAATTGTACGACAAAAGAGCCGAAATTCATTTGCGCATTTTAAGGAATATTTGTTTGTTTTAAGAAACTTATTTGTCTGTTTAACGTTTTAAAGAAGTTTGCTACTGTACATAGAAGACCAAGCGAAGCTGCTGTGTTGTCTTCAACTAATTGGATCAAATCGTTGCGGACCAGTAGGAGAAGTATGACCAGAAACCATAGGTCGGGATTATCGTTCGCGATCAGATAGTCATCGTGCTTCGCCGATGCCGCGCAATAAAGTGCAAGGCTACCTGACAACGCAACGAAATCCGAGTGTCTATTTTACTGGGGATTAAGGTCACAGTGCGTTTTTTTTAGTTGCCTCTTACTCATTCAAATAGAGTCGGTCTGTGGAATGCCGAGTGCTGACAAGTCAACCAACACCAGCACGTGTTTGCGGGGAAAAGGCTTTGTGCAAAAACATTTAAATCATGTGTCGGCAGTGGCGATTCCAGCACTCGGGATCAACCCGAGCCTTCGACTACGCTTTATATTGCAGAACGCGAGCTTGCATGCTTTGCATGTTTGTGCTACCACCCACTTCACTGATTAAGGTTGTTAATTCTGGCTCTTTCCATTGGGCATTGTCAGTGTTCATATATTTTCGTTTCATGTTGGCCTTCCGCGTGCAATTTGCAGGTGACGTGAATCAAAAAATATCGTTCGCAACAACGGCTCTCTCGAATACGTTCGCTCGCTCTTTACTCGGGCTCATCCATTGGAGTCCGAGCTACCCTCTGCAATTAAGTATTTTTTCAATTTAATTCATATCAGATTGAATGTTTTTTGAAGCAATGGGTTTGCATAGAACATTGGATTTGAATTCCAATCCAACGGACAGTATCAATTCGAAAATAATTTCAAACGAACGATAAACTGTCTGGTAACTCGGGCTAATATGAACGAGCCTAAGACGTGGAGGATTAACCGGCGTTATCATTGTTCTGTGATGTGCGTCACGTAACAATGGACGAGCTCCCATGAGAACTCTCATTCATTGTTGCGTAGCCAACGCCACGGAGCAACGATAATGCCAACCAGAATGAGCAAATGGAAATTTCAGTGATACAAGCCCCGAACGGTTGCATTCACAAAGCGTAGGTTGCGTGATGAGCCCAAGGGACGCTGCTGATCTGGAATGGCCCCTGAGTGAAGGTACGCAAGTTAGTGCGCTGCCGCCTGTCTGAATAGCAATGATCATCTCTTGTTGAAGCGTCAAGCTGCTTTAAATTGCCAAGTGTGACGCTTACGCACGTTTGTGGCACAAACAGTCACAATTGGTGAGCAAAAGGTCTGCCCGGAGTCAGAGTCGTTAAAATTTTCTGCGACTCCGACTCCTCAGGTTGAAAATCCTTCCGACTCCACGACTCCGACTCCACAGCCCTGCTGACTGGGCTACAACCAGGGGCCTCCACCATTTAGGAGGCCCCAATCCCTAAGTCGGTCAAAAAGGTGTAATATGTGAACAATACACATCCTTTCTAAATTTCAGCCAGGGCCTCATACAACCTCAATCGTCCACTGAAGCCACGAACCCAAATAGGGGAGGAATGAATGTTCCACAGGGGAGGAATAAAAACTTCCAAAATGAGCAAAGGGAGGAATGCATCAAAAAAGGTTGGGAACCACGGAACTAAACAGAACAATATCAAGTTTCACAACTGTCCATCAGTGGTGTACAGGAGCCGGATTTTGGAGTCCAATCCGGTCGGATATTAAGAATTTTTTGGATTTGGATTGGATATCGTTTCCGCTTCAACAGGATTCGGAACAGAGTTATCCAAATGAAAAAAGCTGTGGCCATGCAAAAAATTTGTTATGGAATAATAGCTGTATCAGGGAAAATTACGATATTTCGAAATCATATTAGCAACAATCTTTTCTTGTTTCTCTCGGTAAAATGCAATGTTTCCTGGCGCTCCGGATCCTCGCTTTCAGAGTGAGAACATCTCAATTTTCATGCAACATGTAGCCTGGAACTGTGTGAAGATGAGCATATATCTGTTGTTTTATTATGTATGTCGAAGCCCATTGTTTTTCAGAAAAAATATGATTCATTTTTTAAATATATGTGGAGTATCATTGTAAAATGTTGGTGTTTAATAAGGCATTACCAAAAAGTTTTTTTCAGCATTGAATGAAGCACACCAGACCAGTTTTTGTCTCAGCACCGTAGCTCACTAGACTACCTCAAAGAGCCTTAACCTTAACACCACTAAGTAATAATTATAAGCATGGTGAAAACATATTGACATCTTGACCATGTCGTTGTTGTTTCAAATATACCTTAAGTGACAATGAAAACTGGTAAGGTGTTGGATTAACAGAATGGCTAGGTAGTTTATTCTAAGCCTAGCAGTGCAGGAAGTTCAGTTTGTAAAGAGCTTCAAAAAAGGGATTCAGGTGAACATGGTTTCAATGGACATAAAATTATGGTGCTCGCTTGTCACTGTTAAATTAATTTACAATACAGCAGTTGGCATTGCATGGAGTCCAGCAGGTAGGCCAACACAAATTTAGACTGGTCATAGGGCTATCACTTGATTTGAACATCTCGATTGGAGTATATATGAGAATTGCGCACACAACTATATGATCCTATGCCACATAAAAAAATAATTGTGCACTTCTTGTCAAGATCAACCATAAGTTCATTTCGGCAGCAATTGTAGCCATGGCATTCACTGAATTCAAAACAAAAAATGCAGTCAGTGTCAATATTGCCTCACGAAGCAAAACCAATGCTGGAGCTATTTTGCTTTTAGCCTAACATGATTGTTTAAAATGGTTACATGACAAGTTCGGAACGCATGACCTGCTCAGTTCACCACGACATCTGTAATGGCTTAAATCCAATGGATGTGTTGTCAGGGTTTCAGTGCTGGCAAGCTGTTAGTGGCTTCTTGTCTGCATGAGCTGTAGGCTAGACCTGAACCCTGAATCCTAACCTTTAGCCTAAACCTTAGCAATTGTCTTTTATGTATCATCCTTGTCACATGACCACTTCAAATAATATAGTTTCTGACTCACGGCAAAATAGCCACAACCCAGCTTTTGCCTCATGAGGCAAAATAGACACTACCAAATATATTGTCTAATGCAGCGTTTTTCAAACTTTATTTCGTTACGGCACACTATAATAAATACTGGATTTGGCCGCGGCACACCTACTTCATAAAAACCTACTCTTCACAAACTTTGTAACGGAAGTGATGTAACATACAGAAGGTTTTGTCAAAACATAAAACTTTCGCGTCACACTTCAGCCTCTTCAGCGGTACACAGTTTGGGAAACACTGGTCTAATGTGGAACTGAGTGAGCGGTTTCAGATTTAGATTGGATATTGGAGCCTGTAATTTTTAATTTTCGGATATGGGTTGGATGTGGACTTCATGAAAAAGTTTTGGATTGGATCAGGATTGCAAAATTTCGATATCCGTACACCACTGCTGTCCATACTGATAAGCAGGGGAAGTCCCATAACCAATCAGTCAGCTTGCTGTGGAGGATCCACATTTCACTTCGTCAACAATCAAGCATTGTCACTGTTGCTCGAGGCGCGCGCATGAGTAAATAGCAAAAATCACTGCTTTCTGTGGTGTGCTGAAAAGCGAGAAGCTTTGCTATGCTAAACTCTGTACGTTGTTCAGCGATGCTGATTTTTAGTAGGCCTAGTTATTTATTTTGTTTTAGTGGTTGGTTATAGTAGTTCCTTTTCGATAGTTATAAAACGCAGTGTTTCCTGTGTGGGTGCATATCATCCGGAAGACGTTTATAGTTTCTTTCAGAAATCACCTGGCAATTTCAATCTTCTTATGGTGCATTTTATTTCCTCGTAACGTTACAAAATTTAGGCAAGGTGGGGCCTATTTTCGCAGTCCAACGCTCTTAAATTTGGAACTGTTTATTTTGTACGCCTGCACGTCTCTATTTCAGAAACTGTTATTGTCAAGCAGACAATTTCGATATTCCTATTCAAGTAGGCTTCCTTTCACTGTCTTTGAAGGTAGAGGTTGCCGTCTCGCTCCTGACAGATGAAAAGCATTCTTTTGAGCCCTGCCCAGAGTCAGTTGTCTGCTTGGAACAATAAATTTTGGTTTGTATTTTCCCAAGCAGCGTTCCTACTGGTTTCAGTGGTGCCGTACTTGCAGACTACCTCTGAATAATTGAAATCTTGATTTGTTTAGAGATAAACACAGCATGGCTGCTTGTTTTGAGTTACGTAAATGTTATTTTGCAGTGGATAGTTAAGCGCATGTAGCAGGTTTTATCTTGAAGATTTTCAGCAGTTTAGGCAGAAACGTGCATGTAAAATTTTGATACACACGAGCCGTGGCACAGTACAGCAGACAGATTGTAAATTGTAACTTTTAGAATGTGTGAAAAAATTAGAATTTTACCTTTTCGCGTGCAGTACCGTTTAGTTTTCATGCCACAACTGCTTGCTGGTCTTTGAAAGACCAGTGGATACCAGCGGTATTTCAAGACCCAAAGACATTTTTTCCAAATCTCCAGTAATTGGAAAGAATGGCTCGTAGCAGTTGCCACCAGGTTCAATTTCAAACAATCATGTCTTCTGGTGATAACTTTTTTTTCGCTGATTTGCAGTCTTTTCGCTCTCATGTTCGAGTGGACTTCCTAACGGCAAAGGTTTTAGCCACATTTCGGTAGAAAACACTGTCGCAGAGACAATGCCAACTGCAAATCAAGCAATTATCTTCGGCTGTAAAGACTGCTAACTATTTCATCACTAGCTTTGACACAGCAAGGTTGTGGACGTGCTGACTGAGAAGTGAGAAGTCATGAAAAGCAGGGTTGCCAGGTAGTCATTAGCAAAAAAGGCCAGATCAACCCTAAATAAAGCTAAAAGCGCCGAAAAATCAAATACAAGATAAATACACAACGACACCTTCAAAACACCCAAAAGCGCTTTTAAAAGGCAATATATAGCCTAAATATTTTATGCATAATTATAATTAATTCCATTAATTAACTTCTCAACTTTTGGCCTTTCTGAAGAACAACCTGAAACTGCAAGCCTACAAGCATGAAACAACGAACAAAAAATTATGAATTCTCGTGCGGAGTTTTCAATAAAAATTTATCATTCTGTGTCCAGAAGCAGTATCTAGAAATCTACCAGTGCCCAGAAGTCTGCCAAAATCATCTTTAAATCTGCCAAATCGACATAAAAAGCTAATTGGCCAAAAAAAGCCAAATTTCTTTTTTCAAAAATAAAAAAGCTGAAGGAGTTTGAAAAGCCAGAAATTACAAATTTGGCCTCACAAAAGCCAAACTGACAACCGTGATGAAAAGTATGCACTACTTGGAGTATAAGATACAAAACTCTGTGACATCACAATTGCAATAGTTTTAGGCTATGTTGTTGGCTGGCATCTTTGCGTTCGTGGCGGAGTTTTCTGCAGTGTGAGTGTATAACGCTTGACAAAAACGACGTTTTGTGCAATCAAAGACACTTTTGCTTTATCACAGAGTTATCTCTTGAAGTAGATTTTTAGTGTTTGTCATTGTGATAGCTTCAAAATGCGTCGGCGACGGAAGCTTGCCAATACCCGTGCTCGTCGTGAAAAAGAGGACGAAGAAAACTTAGCCCCGATCCGCGACCTGTTGGAGAATGAAGATTACCGAAATGAACTGTACAGCAGTACCTTGCAAGTTATATTGAACCGATTGGAAAGTCAAACTAAAGAATTCGCCGAGTTTGAAATGTTGAACTACGCCAAACGTCTCTTCAGTATGTCCGACAACGAACACAGCGACTTGTTGGCCAAAGCTCGACAGCACGGCGCCTCCGCTCACTGCATTGTCCGAGTGCTCTTTCAGCGCGGTGAGGGTCTTGCTCCGAAGGACAAAAACGGCCTTTCTGACCCTTACTGCATGGTTTCCATGACACGGGCGAATCATTTCGTGGACTTTTCGTCAGCGAAGTTGGAAGTTGTGAAGACCACTGAGTGCAAGGAAAGAACTTTGGCGCCTGAATGGAACGAAACGATAGACTTGTTTGTAAATCGAAGCCAAGTCGACGATTGCTACGTGCAGGTGCAGGTCTGGGATCTCGACGCGAACACAATGGGAGTTTTGAAAAAAGCAGGGAAGTCGAAAGGTGTAGGAAAGTGAGTAAAATATTTTATAGCTCCAAGAAGTTTGTTTCGGTTAAAAAAAATAATAAGAGTTTTCCCTGAAAATTTTCACTCTATTGAAATATTTTTTACCATTCAGGATTTTTGAGCACCTTTGCGCTCGCCCTGAAAAACAGAGTTGCCCTGAAATTTTTCACTGTATTGAATAAACTTTTTACATTCAGGATTTTTGAGCAACTTGTGCTCGCCCTGAAAAACAGAGTTACTCTGAAATTTTTCACTCTATTGAAATATTTTTTATCATTAAGATTTTTGAACAACTTTGCGCTTGCCCTGAAAAACAGAGTTGCTCTGAAAATTTTCAATGTATTGAATACACTTTTTACATTCTGGATTTTTGAGCAACTTGTGCTCGCCATGAAAAACAGAGTTGCCCTGAAATTTTTTAAACCGGGGTGGAGGCAGTCCCCCCCGCCCCGAACACCTATGACAATCAGTATTGTTAAGCCACAATTCATAATTTGCCCGTATTTTTGCTGGCTCATCACCTTTCGGTGTGTGTGGCGTGACAATCTCACCAATGATTGCGTCAACAGCAGCAAATAAACTGCTGAAAGAACTTCTTTCGTACACATGAACAGGAATACATGTTGGTCAGAACTTTGATTGGGTAAGGTATTCCAAAATAGCAAGCAGAGTTGTCCACCTCGTTGTTGTGGCACGGAGGTTTGAATTTTGGTGCAATCGTGCAAGATGTGGTGTGCAGTCTGCACCTTGCCAGATGCACACAAATCTGAGCCGCACAGGCCCATTAGTTTCATGTTGGCCGCAAATCGGCCAACACCAGTCCTCAGGCAGTTGAGCTGAACCCAGGCATTTCCGGGGAAGTCGCAACCCGGTGGTTGTGGGCCGAATGCAGGAATGAAGGATTGGAGAGCTGCAGGGATTGGTGTGGTTGGTTCCCCGTTAATTGACAGCAATTCCACAAAGGAGCGTAGACGTTTCCTGGAGCGGAGACGTTTAGGAGAAGGAGTTAGGTACAGAGTTTCGTGTAGAAGATGTTTCGGATTGAGGGCTTTGGTGTAAAGTCTCAAGCATGAAGCACTGCGCCTTGTCTCAGGTGGGGTAATGCCAGATAGAATGGGCAAGGAGGAGGGAGTGCTTCGTGGGCAGCCAGTGATAACGCACATCGACTCGTTCAAAGGTACATCGATGTGTTTTGTGTGAGCGCTGCGGCACCACGCCGGGGCACAGTACTCTGACGGAGCAAATGCAAGTGCCAAGATAGAGGTTCTTAGAGCTTTGAAGGAAGCTCCCCAGCCTACACCGGCCAGTCGCTTGATGAGTGCCACTCGTGACGAAGCTATCTTCTTGAGTGTGTGTAAGTGTGTCCTGAACAACAGAGAGCGATCCAAACATATGCCGAGATATGATGGAGGTGAGTCAAACTTCACTGCTACATTGGGTTTTAATTTGACATTCAGCTGATAGTTGGCTGAGCGGTTCTTCAGGTGGAAGACGGAGCACACAGTTTTCTCAACTGAGAGCCTGAGTTTCCACTTAGTCAGGTAAGTGTCAAAAACAGAGATATCGTGTGATAAAGCAAGTTCCGCTTCCCTAAATGTAGGGGCCGAGACGGTCAGAGCGACGTCATCAGCGTACATGTACCGCTTGGCCGACGTTTCCGGAAAATCTGCTGTGTAGATGTTGTACAAACAAGGGGCGAGAACAGATCCTTGTACGACTCCGTTTTTGGTTCAGAAGGGGCGACTTGCTTGGCCGTCGCTTGGATATAGCACAAAGATCTCTAGCACAGCAGTTCCATGATGAAGTTAACCATGGGTTGACATGCTCGTACTTTTAAGAGCTTCAGGTGCAGACCGAGGTGCCATACAGTATCGTAAGCTTCTGTAAGATCGAGAAAAATAGCTCCGCAGACATTTTTGTCATCGAACGCTTGCTCGATGTTCTGCGTAAGCTAAGCAACTTAGTCCACCGTAGAGCGCCCGCTGCGAAACCCCGCCTGCTCGTGATGTAAGAATTTTTCAACTATAGGGTTGATTCAGCTTAGGATTAAGCGTTCTGTAAGTTTGAATGTGGTACAAAGGAGGGAGATGGGGCGATAGTTCTTCGGAGAAGTATCTGGTTTCCCCTGTTTCAGTAGGACTATAACAGATGCTTTGCGCCACATCTTTGGAATATGATTGTTGTGGAAACATGTGTTGATAAACAGTGTTAGCCAGGTTATAACATCTTCACCAAGGTTGACCAAGAATTCATTATGGATGCCGTCTGGGCCAGGAGATTTCCCAAATTTAAGCTGATTGAGACCAACTTTAACCTCTTCAATGATAAACTGCTTGTGCAGGTCAGGGTTATCAGTATTGCACGATCGTAGTGTCTTCAGTTCTTTAATATTTGTCTCTCAAACTTTCTGTCTTTGGAGTCGGTAAGACCATTCCGAACGACTTGTCTACCAATGTCGTCTGGGAAGATGGGACACACCTTTTTAGCGGAAACTGCGCCAGTTAAGCGTTTTACAGTCATCCAAGCTTTTCTTGATGAGTGAGTGAAATCGATGTCACTGACCGTGTCAATCCAGCGATCATGTTTTTTTTTATCTAGTAGATCTGTCAATGCTGACGCCGAGGAATGGATGGTATCTGGGCTGTCTGCGTTCAGGTATTCTTTGTATAGTCGACTGCACTCTTCATCTCATGCGGGGATATAACTTTTCCGAAAACCTCTAGGGATTGTTTCTTTGGCAACAGTTTTAAAGGTCTGTGTGAACTGTTTGTAGGCAAAATTTATATTATCCATTCTTGGTGTAGGAAGACTATCGGCAAGGTTATTGGTTAGGTCTTAAAATCTTTCCCAATCTGCTTTTCTAAAGTTCCATCTGGGTATTGGAGCGCTTCTGGTGAAAGAAATCAGTGGCATTGTACGGATCAATGAAGGGCGGTGCTGAGAGTGAAGAAACTGTTCGAGGACTTCCTTTGTAAGTATAATTCCTCGTATTTGTGTTGAGATGGTTGCATCTGGGTTTGTTCCAGAGTTCCATCTTGCTGATTGGAATGAGGCCGGTTGTTTCGGATCGTAAAGTCTGAAGGTTATTGGTACAGGACCAGTCAGCCAAAAGGTTGCCGTTTTGATTGGAGTCTGGGTAACCCCAATTTTCATGCTGACAATTGAAATCCCCGGAGATTATGCACTGATCAGAAGCACTAGGCAGCAGGGATACATTGAAAACGGCAGGTGGAGGTTGATAGACGTTTGAGATGCAGATTCCATTAATAGTGATAGTTATCCATTGGGTAGGCTCCCCTACATCAGAATAACCAACAAGCGAGGACAAGATGGAGGATCGTACAAAGGTGGCGATACCGTGATGTTCCCTTGGGATGTGAAAGAAGTCTTCTGACAAGATTTATTACTAGAGTCAATATAATTTGAGAAATTCTGCGATCGTTCTTTTTAAGGTTACGGCAAATTACTTATTTTCAAAAATACCGGCTTCAGGCACTGATTTTCAAAATACTGGCATTTTACCGGCCACTGCTAAATTAGCAGTAAAATACCGGCCAGGCCGGTGAAATACCGGCCATCTGGCAACCCTACTCTGAGATGAACCATTCACCCGGTTGAGAAGCACTGATCTAATTGACACCTTTCCCACTTAAGACTATATTCGACTAACTTTACTTCTACGGAATTGTGGCGCACAATGGCAGGGCGATGGTGATAGCAATTTGCCATTATCTTTCCTGCTACACATACAAAGTGATGATACTGGGAGAATTCCAAGCGAGGGTACGGAGCCCACTAATTGAGACAGCACGCGCTGTAAAACACACTATAAAAAACATCCTCGCTGTATCCCACCACAGTATACAGTATACAGTATTTCGCAAAGCGTGGCGCCACACACAACGAATAGTTTGCAGATTTTGCACTCATGTCTCCATTTTCTTTTAATTTTAAGTTACTTAAACGAAACCCAAATATCTAACAAAAGGAAATCCTTCCACAGGATCAGACACTAAGCAGGTGGTATCTTCAGATCTTAAAGCTTCATTACACTCTCCTTTCCAATTTCTGCGAGTGTCACGAGTGGTCAGAGGGTACCAGCGGCTATCACGGCTGATTATGCGCCGTGGGCCACGTGGCTACTTTTCGCAATGAATGCTGCACTGGTGGCAGGCTAATGGCAGCGTGAAGCTTTCCTTTGCATCCATCCAGTAACGCCGCGCAGGAGGCTGGACATTCCGAAGTAACGATTACAAATTCTGCGGTATGGCCCTACAGGGATTCGAACTGAAACATACCGCCTTTAGAGGCACGCGCTCTTTCCCACTCGGTTCAACTCATTGCTGAGCTCTATACAACGTGCCCTGGAGAGCGAGTGTTAGTAGCCACCAAGTTCAATGTAACATTCCTACTATTGAGGCTCTGCTACGTAAATACAAGTACCTGTTTCTCGAAAGATGCAGACAATCTAATAACGTATGGTTACGTGCTTTGATGCAGTCAGATTGTATGTACTCGTCACTATTCTTAGAACACTCTAATCGCATTTTACTCTGTGATTGAGTGATCGAACTTTGCATTGTCCGTTTGATCGATGGCGTGTCATGCCACAACGCTTTCGCATTTTACCTAAACTAGACCAAGTTAGGAATTAGCGCCCCACTCCGCAGTAGTGCTGTAACAAGTGTTACGTTTTAGCTAACAATAGCGTTAAGAATGTGTCTGTAACCCTATGGTTCTGTCTTCAATGCAGTTGCAAAAAGTGTCTGTAACCCTGTGATTCCGCCAGCTTCAATGCCTTGTACTACGTTCTGTATTGTCTGTTTTTATCAACCTGCGTTCTGCAGAGTGTGTTTGTTCATACTATGGACTTCGTGTCTGCTATAAACAAATAAATTAAATTAAATTGGCGCAAACATTAAACAATTTCATGCAAAAATAAAATTAAAGCGCTGGGACACCGAAAAAAACCTGCAAAATAGGTTGTCTCGTCGGGCGCCCCTCGAAAGTTTCATAAATTTCTATCGTGGTTTATAGTTGATGGCCGAATTAGTGCGAATTTAATAAGGTTGTAGTTTTGAAGAGGTTGCAGTCTGCTGGATGATCAACACAGTTGCGCGGGAGTGCTGGGACGCAACCGGTATCTATCGTTGTTTGCTCAGTTCCGCAAGGAGCTGAGCTTGGCAGAGAAAGTGTAAACCCAGCTAAAATGAAACTCTGCCCGGGTTTCCATAACCCTTTCGCATCCAAGCAGACGACTGTTGCTCTATAGCGGTTTATATTTTTGTGCCAAGAGGAGGTCAATTCTCCCACTTCTGCAAAAGCCAGCCGCTTGAGGAGCCATGCGCACTGTGGTGTACAAAGCTTCACAAGTTGTGCAGAAGCATTTCGTGATGGTGAAAAAACTCCAAGGCGCCGGCCTTCTGCATGTGATGTAGAACAACCTTCTTGGCGCATTTTCCCTGCAAAAGAAAGAGACCGCGGCAGCAGAAAAACAGAAAATGGCAACAAATACAACGGAAAACGAAACAGCAATGAACAGTCAATTCATACACGCAAAAACACACTAGAATCTAATACTAATGTTGCACTCACGGTATATACCTGTTTAGCTCATATCAATGGTACATTACAAACAGGCAGAGATCGGAAAATCCCAGGTGTACAGCCTTAACCTTAGCGTAGTTTCATAATATCGCATAGGATAATCAATCACTATATTCATTAACCATTTTGTCTTTTAACTGCCTTTAGAATGCAGGTGGTGAAATATCATATAAAGAAGGATCAAAGGAGTCCCATATTTTTGGGCCAAGGTGGTTTAGAGATCTTTTGCCTTTGACTGTCGAAGCCAGTTGCCAAATGTA
>Ga0210059_1013138_pt1 | contig 12421 bp, 7 predicted proteins | sample Ectturendosymbi2_FD_188042 | JGI IMG/M metagenome (GOLD analysis project Ga0210059, IMG submission 188042) | Ecteinascidia turbinata endosymbiont from Florida, USA - Sample 2 (SPAdes) (version 2) | ecosystem: Host-associated > Tunicates > Ascidians > Unclassified | place: Key West, Florida...
AACTATAGCTGCAAACGATCATCCATAGATTCACCTATCACGTCCTGCAACAGAAAAGACATTCGTTAAAAAATGGGTTTTTTATCGAACAAAATATGGGTACGCATCTTTTTGAGTCACCCTGTATGACGCACAAAGACAAAAAACGCAAACCTGGCCATCATGTTATGGGAAATGGGTGACAGCATGTCACAGAAAAAAAACTAGTAAAAAGTTTTGCGCCAATGTGCCAGGGGACATGTGGAAATCTCCCAGCACGCAATGCAGACGTGAAAAAGTGGCACTGAGCAGTTGAGCACCACCACCTGTATCAAAGATGTCAAATTCAGGATTTTCAACATAAGACAGGTTGTTACAATGTAGGTTGCTTATGCTACAGAGAAAACCTAAGCTGGGCATCATAAAACCTCCGGCTGGGCCGCATCCAGCTGCGGGTTGCACATAGCTGAGCCAGATTAACCAACAGATGTGTTTATCTGTGTACAGTTGCAAGCTTACTGTCGATATGCCCATGCTGTTGAGTTGAAGGAAGATTTCTTAATAGGCAGAAGTTTGAAGATGGCAATGAAGACAGTTGGTTTTCTTAAAGAAATAGATGATTTCCTCGAATGAAATAATCTCTCATGGAATTGCGTGTGCTCGCTTCACACAGACGGAGCTTCCGCCATGATTTGATCTACGTCAAACTTTGTCACGATAGTGAAAAAGCGTGGGCACACATTGTTTCCTCTCACAGTTTCGTTCATCGGCTAATAGCACCCTTACCGAACACGTAAATATGGCTTTACGGGAAGCAACCCCATCTGTAAATTATATCAGATCGTGTGCTCTTAACCACCGCCTATTCAAAATGTTTTGTGGTTAAATGTGATTAGACCACCCCTATAATCTCATTTTTCACACTGAAGTGAGATGGTTTCCTAGGACTGGTTTGTCTCGAGTTTTCGGATTGCATACAGAAATTGAGATTTTTCTTCGAGAACGGAAATACCCTCTCAGCAAGCAGTTGCGCAAGAAGAAGTTTGCTGGTACATTAGCCTACATCACCGACATTTTTGCGCGTTTACACATAAACCAACTAAATGTGAAATACAAGGGAAGTGTTACCGTTATTGACGCACGTAACAAAATTCAGACCTTTCAGACAAAATTAGGCTTGTGGAGTAGGAGAGTTCAGAAAAGAAATCGAGAAAATTTCCAACGTTGGCCAATTGAAAAGTAAAGGATAGTGGTAATGGCTTTCTGATTTCGACATTGCTATATGTTGGCCGCTTTGAAAAATTTCGATGCACATTTTCGCGGTGCAATTTTTGACAAAAGTGCTATATCAACTATATTCATTCTTTCGAAGCCGAGTGAGAAGGTGTTGCTGATGATGACCAGTGCGAAGATGAACTGATTGATCTTCAATCTTCAACAGAACTTCGTTCCAAGTTCACCTTGATCAGTGGTGACTTTTCAATGTTTTGTTTCGCACTAGTCGCAGGGTATCCTTAGCTGACTACGTGCGCATTAGAAGTTATTTTGCCTTTTCCAACTGTTTATCTATAACACGCGGGATTTTCCACATTGATGAAAATCAAAATAAAAGAACCATCTCAATTAGTTCCTGAAAACGACATGCGGGTTTCTCGTTCAACTACCTTGCCAACGACATCATAAATCGAGCGTAAGAAATCGGCACAAAAGTCCCAACTGAACTTGAAATGATTTTTGGATACTAATAAACAAAAAAATTTACCCTGTTGCATGCATTTCTCAATATTTATTTGAAAATTAGGTTTTGCTATTCAACAAATTTAATATTTCTTTTCAGCAGTAGTGTAATGAAAATTCATATTTAAAGCTGCTCAGGGGTAAACGAACGAAAAGTTGAAAACACCCACTTTAGAATATATTAATTTGATAAGTGGCACCGCCTTTAAAGAACGATTCAAAACATACCAACTGGACCCCAGTAAGAGACAAAAAGTGAATATGAATAGGTAGAGGTGGTGGCACAATAACTTGTTTGTGAGATTGCATTGGTAGATGAGCTCATTTAATAAGTGTTGGCTATTAGCGCTGTGATAAGAAGTTTCAAGATGATGTTTTGACATATATGAAGTTGAGGTCAGTTGGATGAAAATTGTTATCGAAATCAACTCATTTCTGCTTCTGTATAGGCGGATATTGTATTTTTAATTACAGCCAGCAGTGCGTTTTTAGAGGCAGGTATTTTCCCATGTTTCAGCGCAGTGAACCAAGGAGAGGAAATAATTGAGTTAATTGGCATTCAAAGCCATCTTTCAAGTAAATCTACATTTAGAAATGAGCTGCAATGAGTTGGTACAATGCACTGTCTCATAACAAAGACTTGCTGGCGCAGAGTGTTTCTGGTAAAAAAATATGACAAAACACATGAATGAATATTGTTTAAAAACTTCTATTTCATTTCAATCTTATTTGGCTTTCTGGTTGTTCTTATTTTGAAGCTAATCTAGATTTTTGGCAGCCTTGCTTATAGGAACAGACACTACGTTTTTCTGACATTGTACATGAATAAAGCAATGAGCAGTTCGAAAATTGCCATTGTTTTGCTGCTTGTTTTGTGCGTAACGTTGCTGGTGGTTGTTGAGAGCGACGCAAGAAAAAATCGGAAACGCAAAAGACAGAAGACAGGAATACGGATTGCTGACAAGTTCATGTATAGAAAAAACAGAAGAAATGCGCTGGAAGAAACGTCACAGAAAAGGTAAACTGGTCTGCATATCTTTATTCTAAACCCTGTTTAACATGTGGTCTCTTACGTTCAAATCGAATCAGCAAAAACCAAAAACAGACAAAGAATCAACAGATGCATGGACATTCTCAGATCAAACTTAGCGGATTGCTAAAAATTGCCGGTTTACATTTACAAAACAAGAGGTTGGTATTGCCCAGCGAAAACGCCCCAAGCAACATTTCGGCTTCTCATGGAAGACTGACATGCCGCCACCCGGCGCCACAGGCAGTACGGCTAACAGTAACCCCACAAAATGGCTTTTCACAGAATATACAGCAACAACGCGACAGGAAGATGTGCTGGGAAATTGACTTCAATTTGCAACATATTGGCGAAGAAATGTCTTACGAACATCATCATTAAACGCAGCATACCAAGCGACGAAGGTAATATTTTACGAACACTGCAGTATCACAGTTGAATGGCGACGGTGCGACTTTCAAGTTTAGTAAAATAACTGACGGATTTACCAGGAGTCGAGATAAGAGATGAGGAGAAACCTATGTAGATGTATGGGCTAGAGCACTTGTTTGGCTGCTTCTGTCAACTGGCCAATTTGCATATCGCGTACCTCTCAGTGTTAATACGTCGTAATGAAACTAACAAGATGTACTCATTTGTCTGGAAAAGTGATTTTCAATAAAACAAACTGCCTCATCTGTCTTGACAAGTCTCAACAATTTTCTATTTAGACTTCAAGCCCTTGGTGTTAGATTTCAAACGACTTCCTGTTTACCTCTTCCGTAGAAAAAAAAACATGCTATTGACACACAACCGCAAGCAGGTCACCTTCCTTCTGTGGAAACCTCACCCAGTATATGATTAACTCTGCACATGATCTTCGAACGGGAAAATTAGGCGTTATTGTTTTTGAAAACAAGTTAGGTCAAACTCTTTTTGAATAGCTGAAAGTGCGTCGCTTTGCGCAGAAACGACTCCAAACAACTCTGGTATAAAGCAACGAAGAAAGCGGACACGACGGAGACGCTGCGGTCAGTGGCAAGTCAGAAAAGGGAGGAAATGCGTCAAGGTCACCTGCGGCTCCTGCTTCAGTCGCTGCTGGAACTTGGGCTGAAGAGAAAGAGCACGTTTGCCATCTTACCGAAATGGAAGATGTTTTGGAAATGCATGAATCCTGAATTTGCATTTCGTTGCAATAAATTGAGTTTGGCCAATCAGCTGGAGAGTTTGCTTGTACATGAAATGTTGCGCGTTTGCTGTCTCTGCCGTTGTAATCAAGGAAGTAAAGACTGTTCAGGCAAGGTTGAGATTTCGAGAACAAATTAGAAATGGCACGATCAAGATTTGTACTGAATGATCTGGGGATTTTTGCGATTAAACATTTTGAAAATGCACATTCATAAACTGCAGGAACTGCATATTTTTATATTGACGCATGACCAAGAGCGCGAAAAGAGTGTTATCACAAAGGCAGCTCCTGATTTTATTTGCAAAATAACTGAGGTTCGAGAAACCATGTACAGTCTCAAGTGACTCTCCAAATGAACTCACCAAAATTCGTCTTTACCTAACCATGACCTATGCTCTAGGGAAAGGTGGATTAGTCTTGGAAAGTTTTCCAGAATTTAGCCTATATATTCAACATTAAGTTAGCTCAAGTTGCTGGTGACCTAGGCCAACAAAAATATCCTCAAGCCTCAATGAACGTTTAACATTGTTGTCTTGCTCCAGTGTGGATCGTGCCATTGATTTATTGCATAACTAAATTATTCTCGAAAAAAATAACGGCACAGGGCACAACGTATTTACTGATCCGAGGTTTGGAAACTGATGGTAGGGGTGACCTTCCGCGTGACATGACTATCATAGATTGGCTAGCCGACTTATATTCAACGCTTTTAGGTCCAAGATCCAATTCAAGCTGTGTGTTGTTTCATATGACTTCATTCTAAGCATTTTGGAATCACAGGCTTTGACTGCATCAGTTTTAACAACTTTTCTTTTTCTATGAAAAGCTGATCAGTGGGGTTTTGCATGAAGCTGCCTTCAAAGGGGATATCAAGCAATTGTGAGATCATCCTCCCAGGAAGTCTTTACGCACAAATCAGTCGTCGGACTTATTTACAAGAAAATTAATTTCGATCAAAGAACATTTTCAGCTCCTCACTGTTTTCCCAAATGCTGGTTGTGCTCATTTATTGTGGTTGCTGGAGCGGTTCGTTTGCGAGTGAGAGGCGATCGCACTCGAAAAAGGCATTCAGCGCTGGTGAAAATAGTAAGGAACTAAATATTTTTCAAATGATCACAATACCTGATTTGTGTGAAGTCTTCTCTAAGAAGAAGTGCCACAATTGATGCAGTTCAAGAATATCCTTTAAGACTTTATCAGAAGACTGGGTTCCACAAAATCTCAAAAGAGTACTCGAAGAAACAAGAGATACTCAGGCAAAACGAGAATTGCTATACGTTAAAGATCTGGACAAGTTTTCTAGTAAAAGTTCGTGCGCAGAAATGTAGCCTACGCATAGGTCATGTCACACGTTTTGCATGTATTATCGTAGGGGTTGACAACTTTTACTTGACAAGCGAAAATGTTGGCGGAAAAACTCTGCACATGGGCGTCGGATAGATTTTTTCCAGCGAGGGCAATAGTGGATTTTTCCAGAGTAGCCACGTTTTTTCCGGGGAAGGCCAAAAATGATGAAGCATTTTACCCACTGGAAACTAAGAAAACAACCTATTTTGATAATTAATAGGAAAATGTCAAATTTCATAATGTAGGGGGGCAAGGCTCCCCCTGTCTCGCCTTCCGACGCTCATGGCTCTGCATATAAAGTTAGGAAGCATCATATAAGAATTAGGGGAGGCTCAATTACTTTTAAAGTGGCTGGCCTGAGTTCCAACCCAAGTGTACTGCCTACATTATGGTATATTGATTGTGTGACGGCATCGGTGATCATTCAATTTGAATGCTCTTTTTGCACAATTTTTGAAGGAAAGTTATCTACACTCGCTATGACATTGTTGCAGATGTTTTCATACCTTTTCAGTAATACTACTAGCTCCAAAAGACACTTGGTGCTCTATGAAGCAAACGTTCGGTAAAAAATCTCAATTTGCGTGAACAGAATTGATATCAATTTTCAAGTACTGCTGGTAATTTTTAAAGTAAGCAACATTCCAAAACCTTTTTCGTCTTATCCGATCGCAAGCATTCTTAAAATATGGACGCCAACCTCTTGTGCGAGTAATACGCAGGATTCCCATGGGAAATCTTATGATATTTGTCCCTAGGGATGAAACAGTTGACTTGAAATTTTTCAAATCCTGGATAATCATATAACAGGAATTTTTTTATATTGAATACCATCATTAGCTCACATCACAGTAAGTATTTGACATAGAGGCTCTGTGCCAGTCATGCGAGGCCCCTGAAAATTATGTTGTTGGCTCTTCATTTTTACGTGAGCAATAATAGAAGGGTCACCCAGTTTTCAGTGGCCCCTTGACGGCCTTAGATTACCTAATTGGGCTTTGTGGGTGCCTCATAGCCACTGCTCTGTAGAGGCTTCAACACGCACAAGATATAAATCGGGATTTCGATATATTTGAATCCTCTTGATGAGTTTTTTGCCTAACTTACCTGTCACCTGTGTTGCGCTATAAATACTGGCTACAGGCAGATACAGGTGCTGGGCAGTTTGGAGCAACTGCTTCCCAAACGTCTGTGGCGCCCCTTTGATAAAAATGCGAACCTTTTTGGAGCCTATCGAAGTAGAAAAACAGCGGTACAGGACTTTTCGGTCTGGCCGATTCGGTCTGGCCGTTTCGGTCTGAGCGGTTTAGGACTGGCCGTTTCGGTCTTTGAATCGGCCAGACCGAAAAGTCGCGTACCCGAAAAACAGATTAAAAATACTTTAAACCATAGTTTTTTAAACTTTTTCAGTCGCGTGCCCATTGATGTTATCCACTGATACTCGCGCCTCACTTAACCTCACAATCAAACACAAAAGACAGAACAACAATTCATTTGGCATCACCTGCTCAATGGGAAGATTGCAACTGTTTTTGGAAGCTTGCAATTTGAATCGAGGCATTGTTGAAGACAATTCGACTTAACATTCCAGTTTGTTCCGAGATTTTATCTTGTCCGCTTTGATTCAATTATTACGTTTATAGTGAAATGATAATATATTTACTGATGATGAAAACAATGAATTCAATACGTTTCAACAATCTGTCGCTGCCATTCTCGAGACTCTCCTGCGAACCTTTTGCGTGCCCCATTTTAAGAACCCAGGTGCTAAACTAAACAACGCGTTACACTCCTTTGAACTGCAGGATTTACACGCCGCACAACTTTTTCTCAGCCTCTGTTATCGAATAGTATCAACAATGCTGTTCTTTCGTAATAATACTATTGTTCCATTTTTATTTCGCGCTCGTGAAATGCCCAGCCTTACGCAGATAATAATCAGTGTTGCCAGTTTGGCTTGTTTGGGGCCAAATTTGTAATTTTTGCCTTTTTGAACTCTTTTGGATTTTTTTACTTTTTGAAAAAGGCCAAATGAATTATTTTTGGCCTTTTTTGACCAATTCAATTTTTTTTCGGTTTGGCAGACTTAAAGATGATTTTAGCAGATATCTGGCCACTGTTTCTGGACACAGAATGATACATTTTTATTGGAAACTCTGCACTACAATTTTTGGTTTTGCTGTTTCAGGTTACTTCTTAGCAAGACCAAAATTTTCGAGACATTTATTAGTTGAGTGAGCTTCATTCTGCATATGTATACATATCAATGGTTGGCAAACTTGTTCATTAGAAGAGTCATTTGCAGAAAACCAAATACACCAGCGAGCAGAAAAATCGGTTTGTAGTGTCAATACACATAGGTGTACGGGCAGGCAAATTTTTGGGGGTGCGAAGGATTTTTGTCCGAATTTTCTCAAGTAGCCTAACTCAAAATTGTTGAAGACCTCTGAAAAATAAGGTCCTTATGAGTTTTTTTGTGAAAAAACTCTAATCCACTCGTATTTCAACAGTCAGTCTCATTCATTACACAATGAGAACAAAGGTGTCGAAACATCTGTGCCCGAATTTTCCGGGATATTTTCCGGATTTTCAGAGATTTTGCCCGGATTTTCGACAAATCAAAACTTTTGCACCCCCGCACACCGCTGTCAATACAAATTCGGTAAAAGAAAACGATCTTCACAAAATGACTTACATCAGTTCACGTAGACTCCTAGACAATTTAACCTTACGAATTCGTGTGAAGACATTAATAAATGAAACAAACATTAAAGACGAGGCGACATCTCGCTATCAATTTGAGGTATTGCTATTCAGCTGGAAGAGCCACACAAAGCATGTCGGCGAGCTGCATGCGTCTCGCGTGGCGCAGTTTGCCCGCACCATTGGTATGTATCGGTTTTTAAAAGTGCTGTGCAACCTGTATGGTTGTTTGAAAGTGTAGTTATGTATTTACTTTGTATTTGGCTTTTTTGGTGCTTTCTGGCTTTTTTACAGTTGATGTGGCCTTTTTTACTCATGACAACATAGCAGTCCTGCAGGTAACCACAAACGCAATCGCTTTCGCTAACACAGCATAGTCCTCGATTTGCCGCTTGGCTGAGCAAAATTGCTCTGTTTTTGTTACAGGTTTATTTTCTAATGCCTGATAGCAGCATTGAAAGAAAAGGCAGGACTGAAAATTGGAATGCAATATGGAAAACTCATCAGTAGGGCAACCAATTTTTTGACCTAAAAACTTAAAATTTTGACTTTATAATTTGCAAATTTTGACTTTATCTTGACCTATAAATTTTCTGCGTTTGTAACTGCAAAATAATTCAGCCTTAGGTGTTGAGGTTAACCCAGAAGCATATTCATGCACTCTATGCTTCGAAATCTTAAAATAATTGGTTATTTAACATTGGGGGTGATATATTGATAAGTGCATAAATAACTACAGCAGAGTCAAACCTAAAAACATCATAAAGTTGAAACGTTATATGCATAATGGATTGCGCATTTACCAAACCAAGTACTGTAAGACCACGTTTCTTACCTCACCATGCCTATGCTACATACTACTCAATCGTCCAGTAGTGGGCAAAATAGCATTATTACGCCAGAAGTCGCAACAAACCCACTATTACTACAGAATTGCAACTAAACTTGCAAGAGCATATGAATATCTGTTGTTGTAGTTTCAATAAAGTATCGATGAAGAGAAAAAACTCTGCTGCAAGAAAATTTTGACCTAACGATAAATTTTGACCTAATGATAAGTTTTGACTTTTTGTTGACCTAATAACTTGGGATTCCCTCATGGTATGAGCGTGAAATTTGGTTTGTGGACGTTTCATGAACTTTCAAAACGGCAGAAAATTTTGTTTTTATTGACTTTTGGTTGCACCACTCATCAGTGTCGCAAGATTCCAGCAAACTCGTATATGGCAGCTTCTGCAGGCAACTGGCCATGTATTGGACAGATTTTGCAGAGATAATAGTGTCGCCTTACTCAGGTCGTGCAACTGAACATTTAAAGGAACTGCTGAAGGTAACTGATATCCTTCTAAAAGTGATAAGCTATCTGGTACTACGATTCCTGGGAAATGGGGCACTTTCACAGTGTGCTTTGAAACGATAACTATGTTATCAGCGCTGGTTTTTCAATGTAATCACGAAATAGCACAAGCCTTTCTGTTGTAGTAAACATTTACGCTGTAGTATAAAGTTGACCTAAGACAATGAAATGACAAACTGTATGTGGTCTATAAAATCCGCAGTCAATACTCAGCTTGTTTGCTATTTAGTTCACTTAAATTCCAACAGATAAACATTAACGATAAACAGATTGAATTTTTAAGTTGGTAACATTTGTGATGGTACTGGCTGAAAAAGTGAGAAAAATGTTTATAGACAGACACATCACGAGCAAAAAGGCTTGGATTACGTCTGTAATGCAAATTATTCAACATTGACTCACCGTCTCTTCTTTTAGAACACTGTCTATTGAAAGAAATCCTTTCTCAGCACAGAATCAGACACTAAAATCTTACAGAGCATATATTTCGCCTGCAAAGTAGGCATTATCAGCTCTTATTCAAATAGAATAAAAAAATCTTCAATAACAAAATCTTCTTTCAGTTGAGACGTTCCACAACGGTTTTGAAACCGAACTAATTGGGTTGATGTTTTTCTTCACATCAGGACTTGACTGCCAAAGCATGTGAAGCAGTATTCAAAACTTGATTTAACGGCTTTTTTTACAAGCCTTATGGCATGTGTCTGAAATTGCAGAAGTCTTGCACTAGTATTTCATCATTTCACCTGTAAGTTTTTACTTACAATTGCAGGATTGAAAATGTGCACTTGACGCGAAATCGATCTCCTGTAGTAAAATGCTTTGCGAGCAGATTCGACTGTTCTCGTTTTACATCTGCGTTATTTCGAAACTTGGATATTGATAAGTGCAGTCAGAATCAGAACCGTCGCCAAAAACTGTTCAATAGGGGGCTTTACGTTTGTACAGGGGGCTTGACATTCTAAATTTGACAAAACTCCATTGATTTATAGTGTTTTGTGGGGTCTTGGAGCTTTGTGTGGAGGGATAAGCCCACCAAATCCCCCCCGTGGCGGCGCGACTGGTCAGAATCCGTGCAGAGTTATGAAGGCACAATATGGCAGGACGATGCCTCGAATACCCTACTTCATTTGATTGAACTTCTGTTGAAATTCTACCGTTATTAGTGGCGTTAAATGTATTTTAGGGTAATATGCATTTGGGCCAAGTTTGAATCTATCATGCGATTGTGAGATTGTTTTTCACAATAGCCAGCAGAGCTATCTAAATTGGAGTGATGTCATATCAAATGCCTTTCATTCATTTTTTTGTTTTGAATTGTTGCTTCAGTAAAAATATGCTTTCCATGTACATGTACCTGCACAAGCTTTGTCTGGAAACGAGATTGTCATTCACTTATCTATTCGACTCCTGCCGTGGGACTTGAGTTGTCCTTTAGTGTAAGAACCGTTCTACTTCTAACCAGGTCTGAATATGCTTCAGGTATAGTTTTTTCTGATCTCGCTAAGGATAGCTAAAACAGTGTCAAACACTAGCAAGCAGCATGCTGTGTGTACTGTAGGTTATATTCTTTAAATACATTTTGCAGATAAATAGATTGTTCGGGACACCAACAGTGTTCTTGTTTACTGTACAGATTGTGACAAATGGGACCTTTCTTTTTTGACCCGCTTCAAAAGTTTTGTGAATTAATGATATACGGCGCTTTTCAACTGTGGTGACTTCCTGAAAGATCGCGTAGTTTAACCGACAAAATTAGCCATTTTCTTGGCCTACAAAAGGAAACCACTTTTGGGTGATACCGAACGATTATAAATAGATAATCTGGGTATGTGAGGACTCTTTTGACCCTCCTCTATCTGACTGACACCGAAACGCCTGGTCTGGGTCCGCCACTGTTGGCAGGGATGGAAACTTGTGCTTAGTGCCGTCAATCGATCGTTCAGCCACTCAGATTCCTTCGCTCTTTTGCAGTCTGCAATGACATTGAAAGAGGCTTCTTGGTTTGCACATCAATTCTCGTTCTTACATTGTGCAATCCGCGTAGGATATTGGCTTGTTCGGACGTGACTATCCAAGCAATGCTGATGTTTCGAAGCAGGTGCTGTTCAGCTAGTTCAGATTGGGTTGGTTCCACATATTCAACAGTTAAAAAGACGTCGACAATGAGTTTCAACCAAATTTCCGCAAAGTTTACCAGCGAAACCAGACCTTTTCTCCAATCTCTGGCTCAGTGCTAAAACATTTCTTGTCCAAATAACTTCCAGAATTTTTGTGAGGAAGGATCAAACTGCTGTCTTGCTGACTTAATAGCACCATGTTTCATTCAAATCTGTTAAAGGCGCTTCGCCAAAGGGCGTTTGCTGCGGTAAACACGGTATCAAGGTTATGTTTGGCAAAGTGATGAATGCAACCGAAGTCTTCCTAGCTGTCACCACACTGAAGGCTGGGAAGGCTACAGGCTGCGATGAGAGCCGAGCTGAAATGCCCAAAGCCTTGAATCGATAATCTCCTTGGCTGACTCGCGTGTTTCAAGTGGTCTGGTGTTCTGGGAGTTGAGTTGAGTTTATTTGGCGAAAGTTAAGAATTTCAAAGACGAGAAAGAAACCATAGCAATTGCAAAAACGCCAGGGCACCGAAAAAACGCAAGGTTATCGAGTCGTTGCCCCTTGAGTGGTCGATTAAGGTGCACAGCAAGCCAAGTTTACATCGAATCGGATAGCCTATGTGGGAAAGAGCTGCCAGATGATCAACACAGTTGCGCAGGGAGTGCTGGGTGGCAACCGGTCTCTCTCGGTGGAACAGGTGCTCAGATCCGCAAGGATCTGGGCGTGACAGAGAAAGTATAAACCCAGCTAAAATGAAACTCTGCCCGGGTTGTCATAAGCCTTTCGCATCTGGCAAGCTCTACAAATGTTTGCAGTGGTTGTAGAATGAGGATGAGTCATCCAATGCAGCCATCATATCGTTGGAATGAAGAGGCTGAAAGCCCCTGGGGTCAGGTATTCTGAAAGCCCCGTGTTCGAACTTCATCCACCGCCAGAAGTGAGCCGCTGAGTCTAACGCGCTGTCGCTGCTCCTGCAAAACAAAAGAACACCA
>Ga0210059_1013139_pt1 | contig 12418 bp, 6 predicted proteins | sample Ectturendosymbi2_FD_188042 | JGI IMG/M metagenome (GOLD analysis project Ga0210059, IMG submission 188042) | Ecteinascidia turbinata endosymbiont from Florida, USA - Sample 2 (SPAdes) (version 2) | ecosystem: Host-associated > Tunicates > Ascidians > Unclassified | place: Key West, Florida...
GAGTTATTTCAATTTCATTGGTTAACATAAGGGGCGTATGCAGCTTGCTGGTCCACCGACCTAGGACAGTACGCAGTATTTCACATCGTTGCGCAATAACGGAAATAACAATCACGTTTTTATTCAGACTTCTTCTGAGCCTGGTCTTCTCTCTTCTCTGGGTTGGAAGAGAGAATGAGTTTGCATATTTGATTCTGCTCTCGAAATCTCTCTCGAATGATACTGAGTCTGATACGAGAGAATCACTTGTGTTCTTGGTTTACAGCAAAGAGCAGATTTCTTAAAGTGAGAGAGTGTTATTTTGCATTGTTGATTCCTGGCAAATGGGAGTTTCGTGACGAGTATGTACAGACCCTAACGTGTCTGCTACATAGTGGATAAGAACTCTCTCAAACAATGACGAAGCTGGTGAAGTCTATCATTAGAAAGCATATCAGGACTCCAAATCACAACTTTAGGAAGTAATATGAGCATTTTCGCCATCATGCATGTGTATTTAAAATGTATGGAATTAAACGTTTCATGAAGTTCATCAAATTACAAGTTTACGCTCAGGTTTTTACTGTACACAGGTGCACATTTGGCTGCTGCAGATATCTAATGTAATAGATGATCAACAATATGTGGAAACGTCGCAAAGCAGCAATCAAGCTTTAGCAGCAATCAAGCTTTCAAATCTTTTTCAGTTTTGAAAGAAAACCGAAATAGGAATCTTCGATCTGCTATGCAGTGCACAACGTCGTAGGGACGCAAAACGACAAAAAGATTTGTAGAATCTTTTTTCTTCGTCCCTCTCTTTTACTGTGAGGAAGATCAGCGATTTATTTGCCATGGTACTAAAGAACGCCTGCAGCTTTCACTAGTCGCAGAAGTAAGAAGCATACATTTGCTTTCGAATCCACAGTACCCAAAAAATATATCTGGACATGCGCCTTACAAGATAAGACAGGGGGCTCAGCAATATATGCCATAATAGTTCATGCAACTTGCAATTTTCAATCTCATACTTCAGATATTTTGACACAGCATCTGTCCTTGTCGAAAAATCTCCAATCATGTGACACGTATCAAAGAAAACTATACCACTTCTTCGTGGTGTTTGATGTGAAGATTCTCGTTAGCCGCTGATACTTTTTCATCTATATTTCGGTAATGCCCGGGCATCAAGGTAGCGATGTTGTCGCCAGTCGCCATCTCTGAGGTATAATAGTTTTCAACAACCTGAAAGCAAGTTATGAAACATATGATGAATTACATTGGTTGTTTGCCGTGTTTTCAGCAAGATTTGTAGTGCTCAGTGTTCAAGCAATTAATCTTCACAAAGGCGACCCAGTCGAATTTATCAGCAAACTTTTAATATAACATCTATTTCACGTAATTCTACATCATCTTCAGTCCTGAACTCTGCAAACATTGCTTACAAGTCAAATGATGAAGGGCTAAAACAAGGGAAGAGAAAGCAAGATAACTCACGACTTAGATAAAAAATCAATCAAAATACAAAATAAATAAGAAATAAAACAATCAAAAAGGCTCAGCGTAGTGTGGATGTTAGCAGTATTTCTTGATCTCAAATCCATACGATACCCGAACTGTGTTTGAAAATAGTGATTTTTCTTGTATAACTTTTGCACTTTTAACGCGAACTTTGTAATTAGATTTTTAATTAGTAATTGTAGGTCATGCTACGCTTAATGATCAAACTATAGGTGAAACGTTGATTTATTCAGAATGTTATTTCAATTGCTTCATGGGAAAGATAATTGCGTGTTTGCAACTTGCAAACGTTCATAAAATGCCGTTCGCAGGCACTGCATAAGACCCTTTATCTCAGGGATGGGGAACTTATTTATTATCACAGGCCGCATGAATTGTGGATTACCGCTGGCGGGCAGCACGAATTAATTGATTTTATATTAAAATTCTATCTTCATCTTCCAAAGGAAAATAAGGAAAGGTATAAGTTATGTTAAGGAGCGAGACAGGCTTTTCTTGACTTACTGTCTACGTGTCTGCTTGTTATGAAGTTTCGCTTTCACGCGATGTTGTGTCGAACTTGGTTAACGAAAAATCTGGTGCGGGCCATATAAATGTTTACGCCAGCCGCAGGTTCCCCAACCTTGCTTTAGCTTATTTGCTAACCACTTTAATCTTTGTGCAACGAAGTTCGCGCAAATTTTCACCCGGGGTGCAGGGAGTCAAAAACAAAGAACTGCAACAGTGCAGTGGAAACGCAACGTACACAATACTTCATCAGCGAAAATCTGCGTAGTGCCAACAGTTTACAAACGCCAAAAATTTGTACGTTTAGGGATGACCCATATTTAGAAAATGCAATCGGGGTTCCATCAAGGGTTGAATCAAACTTTCTTTGAGACGATGCCCGCAGTATTTAAACCCGTTTTTCTCTGCCCACTCAGGGAACTGCTAAGTTGGACCCATTGGTGCCACTAAGTAAAAAATTTGAATGCCAAAAGCGCTACATATTTCAAAATATTCGTAAGAGGTTAGTAACTGTTCCGCTTTGAACAGAGATCAATCCGGTGTCTCTTCAAGCCACAAAAGTTACCACTGTCATTGTATCCGAATTTGATCTTGTGCATGTCCCGCGACGGTTGCATATCTCGGTATTCGGCAATGAGATTTATTCACACAATAAAACGCTTCACAGGATCATGGATACCTGATCGAAACTTGGAGGGTCAACTTCTGTCTGAATTACTTTAAAGTCATCTTCACACCGTCTAAAGCCAAACCACGCCACAATTGACAAAATGAACAACTCACATATGAAAAGGTATGAGTGGAAAACTGAAACACAAATTGAAAGAACCGTTTTAACTTCAAGCAACATTTTAACTTCAAGCAACCGGAGATATTGGAAAGCATCGTCGGTCAGAAGAAACTTCACCTACTCGAGTCTCTTCTGATACAGGAACACCAGCTAGATCTCAACATCGATGGTTCATCGTCTATCCCCTTACTGCTTTTTTAAGGTCTCTATGACGTATAACAGTATGAATGCCTTCAAATTGCATCCTTGTTTTTTCTTTCTAACTGTTGCATTTTATTTATTCCTGATGATGGCTTACGAGTAAGCCGAAACGTTGAATAAAATAATGTATTTGACAACTGTGGATATTTTGTTCGTAATAAAAACCTACAGCAACTCCATGCATTGTTTGCCAAACAAATTGAAAGCATTTTACTGCTTGCAACTGCCAACCAGTCACAAACAAACCAGTGATAACCGACTCGAGTCAAATGCTCGACTCACGTTGTGAAACGATTGTGACTCGACTCACGTTTTTACCGAATAACTCGATACGAACCACAATCAATGTCACAATCAATTTTCTGTTTTGGCTGTGTCTCCTAGTGGGGTTATGACAGAGTTTAAAGATCAAGTGTTCCACCTAACACGGAGGTAGAGGTGAGACTGTGCTTTTCACTGAGGGAACAGCAAGGTACAATCAATTAAAACACATTATCACGGTTTAATGTAGTATTTGCATGCTGTGACCACGGCAGTTGACCTCATGCTTTCACTTTGAGTCTTTTCCAGAGATGAAGAGATTTATATTTTTCAAATCCAAATCCAATAAAAAAGTATATTTCATAATCCAGTAGAAATCCGAAAAGCAAATCTGGTTAAAACCCAAAATTCCTATCATAGTTATTAGGTTAGGCATATGTGATCCAATTCAAAGATTAAAAGACGGATAAATAGTTTGGAAACAAAGTTAACTTATGCTCCACCTCTGGCTCACAACATCGTAACAATTGATCCTGCAGAGACTTTAAAATAATCACTGTTAGCAGCAATACAATGAAAAGTTCTGTTAAGCTCAGCAATAATGTGTAAGAAAAGTTCTGTTAAGCTCAGCAATAATGTAAGATAAACTAAATAACTTAAAGGGGTCTCAAACACGCGTCCCGCTGGTCAAGTGTGGCCCGCGAGAGAATTTTGTGCGTGCCGCGATGTTTTTTGGAAATTTTCAATAACATTTAAGTTAGTTAGTTCATTCACCGGTGTTTAAAACTGCTCGGCAGCGAATGAAAAATTATTTCCTTTCAGACAAACGTAGAGACGGCTTGAAATGATTTGCCTATAACTCACGATATTTTTTGTAGGATATAAGATGTGAAAGCTGTTTGTCTTAAGGTTCAGGTACCGCCATTGTTGCGTCAGCGTCATAATGCGGCCCTCGGGTCATAGGCGTAGCCAGGGGGGCCTAGGGGCCATACCCCCGAATTTTTAGAACATATAGTAATTTTGTGCTTTGAGAGGCGGTATCACAAACACAATAATGTTATTCGCCTAAAATCAAATATTTTTGCCCTCCCAAATGTTTTGTCCCTCCATATTTTTGGTCTGGCTCCGCTACTGTCTCGGGTTGTCGTAGTGCGACCTTCGGGTTACGCTATAAGTCTTAAATTGACCCTCGGCGTAATTTGAGTTTGAGACCCCTCGTGTAAGATATCAAACCTGAAGACTAACAGGTATACAACACAAATGACTCATTAGAACTGGGCTACGCATAAATAATGGTAACTGTGGTAAATATTATGAGGTATAGGTATTGCTGTTTGCAAGTCAAGAAAAGGGACTGGATCAATGAAAGTTAGACTAATTCTGTAACTTCGATGACTTGATACATAAAAGAGTAGTCTTGCTTCGCTGGTCACAGACAAGGATCAGCACTTTAAACAAACACGATATACAATTGCGACAGATTTGAGAAACTCCACTGAACCGAACTTTTAAGTGGTTCAAGTTTATTATCGATATGACTCAGTTATTAAACTGAAACAATACTGATAGCCATCACACAACAAGGAACCAATTGTCAGTGGTAATCAGTAATCCGAAGTAATAAACTTGAACCACTTACAAGTTCGGTTCAGTGGAGTTTCTTAAATCCGTTTCCCAAAAGTGAACCGACAGTAGCGAAGAAGTTCAAAACAATATTATCAAATCCAAATAAAATCTGATTAAGCAGAAACTATACAATCCAAATCCATCAAAACAGCCCACTAGATAGAACGTGGCAAGATTTAAGTCCAAATCCCAGAACGTGTTCATTTCTGGTCATTTTTTGGGCATGTGAAAGACAAGGAAACATATTTCTTGCAACAAGGCTAGGCTAGACTTATGGAAATGACTGCGAGTGAAGGAGGGAAGTAAAATGGACACAGCTCTTACAAAAAACTTAGATCTAAATAACCTGGAATCAAAAGTTCTAAAGCAACATTGGGCACCAAGTTTTTAGCTCGTTGGATGCCATTTTGCAGCTCGTTTGGCGCCAATTCGTAGCAAAAAAACACATCATAAAATGTTAAATTTCATTGACTCGACATTGACTCGAGCTTGCAAACCAGTGACTCGACAGTTCTTGTGACTCGACTCAACCAGGTCATGACTCGACTCAAAAACTTTTAGACGAGTCTGACGCGAAGGGCTTGTGACCAGCCCCTTAATCAGCTTGGGACACTAGGGGTTTGATAAGTTTTCTGAGGGGGGCTCATACTTTATCGACTATATCCAATAGTTTTAAACTATGTCCAACACATTTTTCCAGGCGAGGCGAAAAATTTTTCAGGGAGGCGAATCCCCCTGCGCCCTCCTAGTTACTGGCCTGCTTGTGACTCTGAATCGACTCTGACTCGAAGGTCTTGTGACTCTGACTCGACAAATATGACTCGGGCACATCACTGAAACAAACAAGTGTTCGAGTTACAGCAATTAACATTCAAAAATTTAAATTTCCAAAACTTACTTGAAGCAGTGTTTTTGTCCGGATAAGGGAATCCACATGGCAAAGCGTCAAACCTCCCTAATATGTTGAAAAGTATGCTTTGAAGTGTGTCGAATGCAACAACCAATTGTATAGATTGATACTTAACTGAAAAAATAGATTGAATATACTAACAAGAAACTTCTATAGCAGACTTCAGGTTTGCCGGCACCCACCGAAGTTTTCACCACTTTGCAAAATTAGGCCAGATACTCTGATTAACATTTGAAACATAGTCACATAGGTAACTACATGGTTTTGTTTGTTTAAAAAATAACTTATCGTGATAGAGAAAACAAATTTCAAACTTAGATCGAACATTAGCAAATTACAGCATACCAAAATTATAAAATATACCTTCAATAGCAAAGTTTTCCAACGGTATTCTAGAAGCCTTTGCCATGACGACATAACTATATAAACCTGTGAACTTTGACGCCGACGCCAACAGACCAATCGTGGCTAAAATCAACGACTGCAAAATATAAAAGAATGTTTATGGCCGAAGCTGCGATTTGTATGGCTGCTGAACATTCGTTGAGATGTAGTCTACGTACAACGTTTCATTTTCATAGCAAGTAGAGAATTTATTTTTTCTGCTCTGAAAAACTTATCAATATTTAGGAATGTTTCTATTTCCTTAGTTGTAAATTTCGGTCGTGTTGTCCACAACTGTTTTTCTGACAGTTAATAATTGTTTACAACTTTGCCAGTTGCACTTGAGACAGAGCTCTTTCGGTTGTTACCCAAAATTCACGACAATAGTTGGGGATCGGAACAAACGCCGATTTAACAATTGACAGCTTTGCGGTGTTTGAAAGCTTCAATTTTACGACCACGGAACGCTGAAGCTCACGCAGAACTGTGTTTGCTTTACCAATCCGTGTATCAGTCTCCTTGTTCTGGCTATCGTCACTGGCGAATGCCACCCCGAGGTAAGGGGCGGATCCAGGGAGCGATTGAGGCGATCGCCTATCCCTAAAACCTACGAAAGTATCTTTATTCACCATGATTTTGTACAATTCGGAAAACAGCATTCGCAGTATGAGACCATTTTGCCGCCTGTTGTTTTGTCAGCAGTGTTATGAAGTATACTCCATCTCTCTTACAATAGTGAATCCGTAATGAGACTTGACGAGATAAATTCCTAATGGTAGTTGTTGCATTGCTTTCTTTACCTCTTCTTGTGTGTGGGGATGATTACCCCAGTTTGCCAATCGTCCGACGCCCTTCCAGAACGTTATGCCACTTGACACACATACTGCAAGTTAGCCAAAGATCTCCTCAATTCAAGGCTTTAAGTGTTTCAGGTCGGAATTTGTCACAAACTGCAGCCTTCCCAGTTTTCTGCAGTGTTTTACCAGCTAAGAAGACTTCAATCGGAGTGGTTGTAGCTTCCTACCCCTATTTCTTCTCCTGTGTATCTTATGTAATGATAGTGACAGGGTTCAAAAGACTATAAATACTCTATCTGTGAAGGATGTACCTGCATCGCTGAGTACAACACCATTTTGTAAAAAATGAAGCCTAACCAAAATCGAAAGACTTCACTTATTGCGAAATGCGAAGCAGCGAAAACAGGGACGTCGTGCTAAAGTTTGGGAAGTGGCGTTAGGTATATGTTGGAAAAAAGAAGTGAAGAGAAAAAATTCATTAACCTACAAAAGTGACAAGTAACATTGGCTAAACACACTCACCGTCTCATACGCTTATCAGTGGGTACATCGAAAAAATGTAAAAAATTACTGTTCAAAAATTCTGTGGATTCCATGCACCAAAATCCTACAGGTACGACTCCATAGAACATTCCGTTTCTGAGCAGTTACGAAGCACATATCCAGTCAGAAACCAAATCAAGCAGTCTTTTGAAAACGTTGATAAAATAAAAATGAGAGCATTGATAAAATAACTTACCCCTTCTGGTGTTTGTCCATACCCTTCCGCTATCAGCATCGACTGTATAAAATATACGGTCGGCAAAATGATAATTGCTTGATATGCGATAACTTGCATTGTGTTGATTCGTTGCCTAATGAAACATGTGGATGAAGTAACGCGAAATAGCACTGATTAACCTGAATTTTTAATGCAATTTTGCTTTTCGCTAGAAATATGAGGTCCTTCTACATTAAAATAATATGGAAAAGTAGTGCTGTTCAAGACAGAAGGTATTAAGAAAACTCTGATTAAGACTGCTGTCTATGAAAAGGAAGCTTTCAAAGATAAGAATCGGACACTAAGATCTTACAGAGTATGTATTTCGCCCACAACATGTACCACTACGTGTGCATCATCAGCTCTAATACTTGTGGTTTACGTAAAATTGCATAATAATTAGTAACGAGGTCCTCAAAGTAGATCATTGTAATTGCTTGTAAACATGCGTGTTACTTACATCGTCATCGGTTGTTTGTAACAGCAGCAGACAAAGCAACAAGGAAAAAAATTGGCTGAAACAACTTTTTGACCTTTCAGTGCTTCCACCATTTGTTGTTTGCCTCCGTAGTAATGTAAAATCAGTCCAAAGTACTTTTTCAAAGCAATGACGAAGTAACTAAACAGGTATCAAATTTTGAAAAAAAACTGAAACATTCTCTTGTTCTAGTCCACTAACTTAAAAATGCAAACTTGTTATTTTGAAGGATGAGTGGAATATCAAGTGTAGCACAGCGACGAATAGAACACGATACTCTTCAAGTTGACGCAGGTTTCACCGTTCAACTTGGTGAAATAATGAGTTAGCCTCTATTTGCGCGTAGTGCGGCGATACAAACAGCTTTCAGCATGAAGAAAATCTAAAATATTACCAAGTTATTCACAGATAACGTGATCAATCATCTGGGCTGCAACTGTAAATAAATTAAAAAACTTCGTGAAGATTAATCAGTAACCATGAGCAACCAAAACAGTAATATATTACCGTTGTAAAAGTTCAAAAAAAGTGTTCTACTGTCTCAACATCGTTATTGGTCGCGATACACCCGTACTAATTTAATCACAAAACAGTTTATAAAACATTTTTGCACAAAACCGGAAAGCAATGTAGTTATTGCTTTTTAAAGTTCACAAGGTTTTACTTTACTTTGGAATATAAAAATGTCACAAAAATCGATTTAATAAAGACCTATTAAAAACAAGCTTTAAAGCATCAAACGGTTAAAAGGTCTAAAGCTTCTATCTAAATTTTTAAAAATTTATTAAGTTGATAAAATATGTGTTGATCATTTACGACTTTGCAACATTTTTGTAACTGTCTTGCACTGCGTCATTTAGTAAAATACAATTTCATGCTTTAACTTACAATGTCGCAGCGAAATCAATAACAAAGTAGGCTTTGGGGACGAACAATCCAAGCACATGGAATAAACTTAGCACCTAGAAAAACAAGGTTAATCTTACTGTATGCAAAGCAAATAACAAGAAAATCAAGAAATTTATTTTAAAATTTTTATAGCTTCAAGTAAAACATTTTCTTTATAAGCATGTTTGCTGCTGAAATAGGAAACAATCTTTCGTGCATTTTCAATGCTGAAACTCACAAAAGCGTTCTGGAAAATTAGCTTTTAAACGTACCGGATAGGTTCCAAGGACCCAACAATAATAGACTAGTCTTGTCGAGCTCAGAGATTGTCTTAGAAAGTATAGCATTTCGTCCAAAAACAAAGCTGACATGATGACCATCAATATGGGAGGAACAACCATGGTTCCAATAGCTGTTGATCCAAGTTCTGCAGAAAATTGTGATATTCAACAAGACAATAGTCAATTGAAAAAGTACTCACCTTGTCAGGCTATTCTTTATACCTGCAAGTCGTTGAAGCAATACCGAAGATATTGGGCTTGGTTCAAGGCATTTTTTCCAGGTAGGAACGGTTTCTTCGAAATCAGTAATATCGGCAAAAGTCGTTGAGAATTCAGGCGTAAAATTCATTCCTTTCGAAACGGTTTTGCGTTTTCTTTTCAAAACCGAAAATCTTTAGATCCCAACATGCCTCTGCAACTGCAGTGCCGTGCAGTGGCTTAAAAACACATGTCGTTAAAGTTTGTTGGAAGCCCAGGTGACGTTTTATGCCAACCAATAAGAGTTTTACTTCTGAGTCAACACAAACGCTGTTTGAAGTTTGCGCTTCGAAGAAAACTCGGAACAGGTGAGCCACTAATCGACTTAAACTTCTGCGCAATTTAATGTCTGGGATGACAAATAAGTGAGGTCAATTGTCCCAACAACAAAGTAGTTCACTTGTGTTGACTTCGGTAATAGCCGTCAATTACGCAAGAAGGCATTCGTTTTTTTAGTTCAGGTTGGCGTCTGGCAATACTCAAAACTCGTAAAAATAACTATTCCCTTCCCGGAAAACTTCCGTTCGTAGAAGTTACTCGACAAATCTGAGAGGTGCACGAGCTAACATGAACTGCTTACACTCTTTTGAATTTAGCATTAGTGCTAGCACTTTGAAATCAACTCAAGCGTTCTCCACTCAAAAAATAAAACTTTTGAAATAAAATGTGCACTGCATGCGAGGTTCATTCGAAAGGCCTGTGCACGACGGGGAAATCTGTGCGGATTCCCTGCCTTGTACACGCACTGGCACAACTGCAGGGTGCTGGAGGACGCGTTGCATTCTCCTGGGGTGTTGGGTGGAGGCGGATTGAAAATTTAGTGGTCGTGCAACCGCGCAGGTTTCACATTTCTGTTGAATAAATGCTGAATTTGTAAACATCATTCCATTTGTTGATTCGGCACTGAGCTTTCCCAGAAATCTTCTGAACAAAATTAATCTGTTTTGTTGTTAGTATTTTTTTTCTCAGTAATAAAGATCATGCAATTTATTTCAATTTGCGTAGTGATTCACAGGCCAACAAGTAAAGTAAGAGTTTTTTTGAGTTGAGCCTAACTTCTTCTATTCGCTAAACTCAGTGCAAGCAGATAGTCGAGGTTCAAGTAAGATTTACTTGTAGTGAGAACTGATCCATGTGATTGATATTTTGTGACGAAAATATCGGCAATGAACAAAGGTGTTCGGGAAGGTGGGTAGCATTAGAGATAGGTTGAAAGTTTCCAAGGTCCACCTACAATTTACATTTTGTGAAGAAACAGAAGTGAATGTAATAATTTTTTCGTGCTGGTTTAGGTTAATTTGTGCGTGAAATGGTGATAAGAGAAAGTTTTCCACTGAAGTTTATCTTCCCCACATTCTCACGACACCAAATGTTCTCCTAATTTTTGCCTAATTCTGGGAATAAGCAAAACCTATCCGAATCAATGTAATGAATAGGGCACGTCTATGACGTATGCTTATAAACAGTCGATCCATCAGAGCAGATATTTTTGCAAAAGTTTAGGATTTTTAAACATTTCCAGCGGTATTACCGATAAGCCCAAAAAGGTATGTCTGCATTTGTAATTTTTGAGAAAAATGCAATATTTTGTTTTTTTGTAAGCGATTTTAGACAATTTTCGGTCACCTTAAAAATTGCCTCACGCTTACCTGTTATAGTTTTCGAAGCGTGTTTTGGCTTGAACTCTTTGCAAGGACTACAACTAACCACAAATACCAAACAAGTCACATATCATTGTTTTGGCAGGAAAAATATTTGGACGAAAAATTCATTTTATCAAATTTTGGAAAGATGCGATTTTCGTTTTTTACACCCGAACCGTTGCAAATATCGGATTTTTTAGTGCACCATTACAAAGAACGCCAAAACTACAATAAAAAAGTCAAAACGTTTCCAAAACTCTTTTTAACTTTTTATCAAATTTTCGCCAACATGACTTCTTTTCCTCTTTATATGTTTACTTGAAATGTGTAGTAAATATAAAGAAAAATATACAAGACGTGAATACCAACGTGTTCTGTGATTTTTAGATGTTTCCGGTGTGTGGAACTGGATATATGGGTTTTCGAAGGGAAAAATGACAAAAACGCCTCCAAAAATAGACTTTTCTAAACTGGACCCCAGAAAACATGGTAATTTTTTTGTCAATATTTTTTAAAATTGTGGTACATGGCCGACGTTTTTATACAGAATGAATGTTTCTAACGCGTTTGGTTCTCGCTCGACAGGTCTTTGAACAAAACGACTACTTTTTCAGCTGCGCCAGAAATCGTTTTTTCCCGGCCTGAAGTCACAAATACGTGTAGCAGACACTTTATGGTCTGTACATTCATTCCCATAAAACAGTCAAAGAACTCAAGAAACAAAAGAATAAGTGCACTCTGCAACCAACACAGCTCCAAGAAAAACGTGACTGTTATGACAAAGAATATCCGGCTGTTGCCTAGCAACGAAACACAAACGGCTCGAAAGGACTAATCCAAACCAACAGAGATACGCCTTTCTCACTGTTGCTAAGCAACAAAATCAAATAATGCAAACTGTTTGAACTAACCAATCAAAAGTATACGAAATAACGTAATTGCTGAATCGTGATCACACGCCCCAAAATTGCTACTAAAAATAGAAAAGTCTTGTGACCAGTCACATGACTATCCGGCTATAAAAAGGCCGATTTTTGGTCATCAAACCAGTTCGCTTTTCTCTGAACTGAGAACTCCTTCTTTGGTTTGCCTTGCCTTGAGTTTGTCATCCTCTGAAGTAAAACTGGCTCTGCCCAA
>Ga0210059_1013140_pt1 | contig 12418 bp, 9 predicted proteins | sample Ectturendosymbi2_FD_188042 | JGI IMG/M metagenome (GOLD analysis project Ga0210059, IMG submission 188042) | Ecteinascidia turbinata endosymbiont from Florida, USA - Sample 2 (SPAdes) (version 2) | ecosystem: Host-associated > Tunicates > Ascidians > Unclassified | place: Key West, Florida...
ACCAGATTTCCACCTATCATTAAAAAGTACCATAAACGTAACAACTATCAACGCAGTTAATCTATTATTCCAACCATTTCCTTTCAACTACAAGAAAGTTCATTTTTCGGTATTACTGCTGTCTACATGATGCATGGGCGCAATTTGGTGGGGAGACGGGGGACGTGTCCCCCCACGTTTTTAGATGCGTGGGACCATAATATGCCATGTCCCCCACTTTTTTCTTAGTGTTTGTATTCGAAGAGATTTTGAAACTAACTGTGAAGTTTGTCACGTTTCGTGTGAAGAGTTTTTCATGTTAGATGTTACACAAAGCCATGTTGATGATCGAAACAGAGTTTGGTATTGTATCGCTGATTCTGATATTTTTATAATTTTTACTTCAAACATGATTTGTAGCATTTTGCAAGTTTCTAGAGACCGCAAAAAGATTGTTAACTGCCTCTGTCCGACGTTTATCCAGTGTGGTTCACTGTAAGAAACGTCACTATCTTAAAACAGTGAAGTTTAACGGCTGCACACGTGAGAGACCACAGTACAGCCGTGATTTGTTTCGTGCAAAAACGTTGGCTAACTGGCTTTACTGTAACGTCGGTTGTCACGTATTCAGAAACAGACAGCGTAAAATTTAAAGATGCAAGTGTATAATGTCCGAAAGTTACATTTTCAGGCAAACCTCTGCGAAGTTTTTGCCGAAGACAAATAGCAGCACTATTGTGGAGTCTTAGTTTTAGGATGGGCAGTTTTGCAAAAGACTGTCTTCAACCATTAGTAAGACTGTCTTCAACTAGGATTTCCATCAAAACTTTTGAGAAGTATTGACCTAGCTATATATTGTCCGATCGCTCAAAAACTTAATGACTTGACTAGGAATAAAAGATACTTGATACATTTAGCCTTGTATGTCACGACAAGGGTGACCAACAAATTCAAAAGATATTTATACCCACAATGCAGAAATGTTTTCAACCAAATGCAAAACATTTGCTTTACATGTAGCCTAAGCATTGGTGGCGGAACTATTTTCAAAGTGGGGGGCACAAGTGCACGTCAAAAAGACGAGAAAACTTTTGTGACTTGAATTGACAATTGTGACATCACAAGCACTGAAATATGACATAATTTACTTTTGTCAGCGTGCTTAAGCAATTTTGTTCAAATTTGATAAGCCCACAACGACCCCTATCTACCCAACACCCTCTCTATCACACACCCCACTGACTTGAGCACATAAAAGTAACTAGTTGTTCTTGGTCTTACACAAAAACAATTTACTTTAACAATGGACCCAATAAGAATTGTGTTTCTTAAACTTATTTAGGCAAAATTCGAAATTTAAAAGTGAGAGGGCCGCTCCCTCCCAGAAAAAAGTGGGGGAGCCTAAACTCATGCGGCCCCCTGGTTCCACCACCTCTGAGCCTACGTAACACCTAGATTTTCTGGACATTCTTTTCGTGTTATTTCAGGTGAAACGTGGTACTATTTGCCAATTTACCGTTGTTCATTTTGATTTCTGTTTAATCTCAAATATATTTTCGTGTCCTTATGCATGTATAACTCTGAAATAAAACTTTTGACATTAATTTCGCCTACCGTATTCAAATTTGATGTTAATCCTGAAAAATTTGATTGTGAAAAGACTGAGCTGAGTGGCATAACTGACAGAAGTCACAAGGCAACAGTCACCAGCAGACCCTTAACCAGCTTAGGACACCAGAGGGGCGAAGAATTTTCTGAAGGAGGCCTAAATTTTACATCGATAGCATGTACGAAAACAATGACTTTGCATGCAATGTGTCCAAGAGATTTTTTCAGGTGGAGAGAAAGTTTTTCCAGGTGCGCGAAGCCCTCCTCTTAGTTACGGACTTGGTCACCAGATGAATTCATCTGAGAGATGAAATCACCAGATGAATTCATCTCTCCTCTTAGTTACGGACTTGGTCACCAGATGAATTCATCTGGTGACCAAGTCCGTAACTAAGAGGAGGGCTTCGCGCCCCTGGAAAAACTTTCTCTCCACCTGAAAAAATCTCTTGGACATTTTGTATGCAAAATCATTGTTTTCGTACATGCTATCGATGTCAAATTTGGGCCTTCTTGAGAAAATTATTCGCCCCTCTGGTGTCCTAAGCCGGTTAAGGGTCTGCTGGTGACTGTTGCCTTGTGACTTCTGTCAGTTATGCCACTCAGCTCAGTCTTTTCACAATCAAATTTTTCAGTTTTGAAAGGACACGAAAATATATTTGAGATTGAATAGAAATCAAAAAGAACAACGGTAAATTGGCAAATAGTACCACGTTTCACCTGAAATAACACGAAAAGAATGTCCTGAAAAACTAAGTGTTACGTAGGCTCAAAGGTGGTGGAACCAGGGGGCCGCATGAGTTTAGGCTCCCCCACTTTTTTCTGGGAGGGAGCGGCCCTCCCACTTTTAAATTTCGAATTTTGCCTAAATAAGTTTAAGAAACACAATTCGTATTGGGTCTATTGTTAAAGTAAATTGTTTTTGTGTAAGACCAAGAACAACTAGTTACGTTTATGTACTCAAGTTAATGGGGTGTGTGATAGAGAGGGTGTTGGGTAGATAGGGGTCGTTGTGGGCTTGTCAAATTTTGAATAAAATTGCTTAAGCACGCTGACAAAAGTAAATTATGTCATATTTCAGTACTTGTGATGTCACAATTGTCAATTCAAATCACAACAGCTATCTAGTCTTTTTGACGTGCACTTGTGCCCCCCACTTTGAAAATAGTTCCGCCACCAATGCGTAGGCTACATGTAAAGCAAATGTTTTGCACTTGGTTGAAAACATTTCTGCATTGTGGGTATAAATATCTTTTGAATTTGTTGGTCACCCTTGTCGTGACATACAAGGTTAAATGTATCAGCTATCTTTTATTCCTAGTCAAGTCATTAAGTTTTTGAGCTATAGGACAATATATAGCTAGGTCAATACTTCTCAAAAGTTTTGATGGAAATCCTGGTTGAAGACAGTCTTACTAATGGTTGAAGACAGTCTTTTGCAAAACTGCCCATCCTAAAACTAAGACTCCACAATAGTGCTGCTATTTGTCTTCGGCAAAAACTTCGCAGAGATTTGCCTGAAAATGTAACTTTCGGACATTATACACTTGCATCTTTGAATTTGTGCTGTCTGTTTCTGAATACGTGACAACCAACGTTACAGTAAAGCCAGTTAGCCAACGTTTTTGCACGAAACAAATCGCGCTGCACCTGGTCTCTCACGTGTGCAGCCTTTAACTTCATTGTTTAAGATAGTGACGTTTCTTATAGTGAACCACACTGGATAAACGTCGGACAGAGGCAGTTAACAATTTTTTTGCGGTCTCTAGAAACTTGCAAATTGCTACAAATCATGTTTTAAGTAAAAATTATAAAAATATCAGAATCAGCGATACCATGCCAAACTCTGTTTCGATCATCAACATGGCTATGTGTAACAACTAACATGAAAAACTCTTCACACAAAACGTGACAAACGACACAGTTAGTTAAATCTCTTCGAATACAAACACTAAGAAAGAAAGTGGGGGAGATGGCATATTATGGCCCCCCACATCTAAAAAAGTGGCACCAAATTTCGCCCATGCATCACGCAGACAGCAGTAATACCGAAAAATGAACTTTCTTGTAGTTGAAAGGAAATGGTTGGAATAATAGATTAACTGCGTTGATAGTTGTTACGTTTATGGTACTTTTTAATGATAGGTGGAAATCTGGTCTTGTGTACACATGCACCAAGTTTAGCAATGAAAAGGGCTGGCACTACATCAGACAGCTTTACGTTGTGTGTTCAAGTGTTTATTAACACAAGGGAACAACATATGTTCTAAAGCTAAAGTAAGACTGGTTCATCGTACTGGCAAGCAATGCGGCATCACTATGCGTGACGCTAAAAAAGTTGGCGTTTGCGAAATGTGTGCTAGGAACCGCTCATACGGAAATTATTTTGCTGTCGTTGGGTGACTAATGTACTCGTGCTTATACATTTCTTTCAGTTTTTGCTTCTGTTTGGAAAATGTGCGTTGTAACAGCACAGTGTTGCTTTTGCATTTCCAGTCTAAAACCTTGTTCGCCTTTCTGTTGCTTCAACATCGCTTGCCTAATTTTGTTAGTGGACAAAAATCAACATCAGGGTCAGGCCAAAGTATATTGCGATTACAGATGTGCAACCTGCCGTTAGCAGTGAACGAAGAACCCGAAGTAGCAGGTGGTGAATGACAATTGCACATCAAACAACAGTTTTGTTGAAATGATCACAGTTGCGATTGCTTACTACTTTACTTCATCCTTTAAATTTTGTGAGAATCATCATTGGTACAGCTTGAAAGAAGTTTCGTTCATTGTTATGACTTTTTACGATTGAGAAACTTGTTTTTTGTCTGTTGATTATGTTGGTGCAAATCTTCAAACAACAACTCACATAATCAATTTTTTACAGATTAAAAAAGTTGAAAATCTTTAAAAAAGGGCTGAAAAGTTGACAGGTTTTGCATCCGAGTGTCCCCCTCTATCCCCTTCTTAACACTTGAAACAACCCTGGCTAGCAATTTGAGAGATGCACCCGAATGAAAAGCCGACATCACTTTTCGAAATTTCTTTGTGGTATAATTGGGACCTTGGACGTTTTTCCAACCATACGTTCGTGTCTGGGGCCACTCCGAAATGAAAGAATGCAAAAGACAACAACCAACACTACAGACAAGTAACATAAGCTACTGTTAAACAGCAACTCATGGACTTCCCTGTTTCAATTCAATTGCTTTTTACAATTTATTGCACATATTACACAAATATCACGCTATGTACAACATTGCGAACAAACATAACACAACAAGTTCTATATCATAAGCTGCACAAGAAACTTTAGTATTAATCATACCTTTACTGAGACCGGTATCGAGATATATTTTTTCATTCACAACCACCACATGATCTATCAGTCCAATAGTACTGAGATACAATTTGTCGTTCACAACCACGTCATATCTTGAATGTCCAAGATGATCTAACTAAGGCAATTTTTTGACCTAAGACATTTTGACATTATAATTTACACATTTTGACTTTATTTTGACCTACAAATTTTCTTGCGTTTGCAACGGCAAAATAATTCAGCCCTAGGTGTTGAGGTTAATCGAGAAGCATATTTGTGCACTCTGCTTCGAAATAAAAAAAATGGTTGTTTAACTTTTGGGGATGATATATTGATTAATAACTACAGCAGAGTCAAACCTGAGAATATCATAAAGCTGAAACACTATATGCATAACGCATTGGGCATTTACCAATGCAAGTACTGCAAGACCACATTTCTCGCGTACCACGCGTAGCCTACAAAATATTCAATCGTCCAGTAGTGGGCAAAACAACATTTACGTCAGAAATCGCAACAAGTCCATTATTATTACTACAGAATTGCAACTAAACTTGCAAAAGCATATCGTTATCTGTTGTTGCAGTTTCAATAAAATATCGATAAAGAGAAAAAAACTGCTGCAAGGAAAATTTCACCTAACGATAAATTTTGACCTAATGATTAATTTTGACTTTTTTGAACTAATAACTTGGGATTCCCTCAATGCATGAGCGTGAAATTTGGTTTGTGGACGTTTCATAAACTCTAGAAACGGCAGAAAAATTTTGATTTTATTGACTTTTGGTTGCCCTGGATATAACAGATCACTTTACACCGACAAAAAAATACAATTTTATTCCTTGCCCCGCCACAAAATTAATGATTTTATTCCTGGCACCTATCCTATGCTTGATCTCACACTTTTTATAGCCCTTCGCGAACTGCACCATATTTTTCGGGTCGCGTGTTCTTACGCCTAAAGCACCCTAGCTCTGGTTTCGCAATTCCCATTACATACAGCACCCTATTGCTTGCCAAGCGCGGTCCCTACGCAATTTGCGCCATTTTCATACAAAAATAAAGATCACCTCTATAAAAAAACACATCTATATAGGACAGTTAGTGACTTTTTATGTCTAACACTAAAGTTATCTGTCTATCCGGACCAGTCTTATCGAGTAACATACTGTAGATAGAAAGGGAAAGAGATTTATTGATTGATGTCCTTCATCTAATAAGGAGGTTCTTAAACGCATAAATTACAAATCTGAGTTCTGTAGCAGTCATATGCCTAACTTCTGATGCATTGTTTGGCGTCAAAGCGAACCACAGAGATGGATTAAGACAAAACTACAGCGTGGTTTTCAATTGCGGCTGATGGCAGGGTAAATGTCATGCAGTAAAATTCTTTACCCGTTTTCATTACCCCGTGACTTGATTTTCTGAAGTGCAACAAATGAAACTTTTTGACGCCAGTAAACTCTACGACAGCAATTGCGTTGGTGCAAAGATTTCTACTGACCTGACTGTTTTGACTTGCGCTGTGTTTGCACACGAGTTTTCCAGGTTTGCCAACTTTCCTTCCGCAGAAAACGTGACATCCTTTGTCGTTATTTTGTTTGGGTAATACTAAATATCATTTACAGTAAGATACGCTCCTTGAGACCAGAACAGGACTGATGAGAGCTGTCGAGAGGGAAATGCAAAAGTGAAGTTTTTCGTTGATACTTAGGAAACGAAGAAAATGTGTATAAGTTCATGTACAAGACAACTTTGCTGTGTGACATAAGAAACCACATATTTGCTGATTTCCATGCACCCTAAAAGCTAAGGTTAAACTTAAAAAAAGATGCAATAACTGGTGTAACAAAAACACAAGCAACACTTGTAAAATGCCCCTGAGTGCAAAGATGTAACTTCCTTTTCCCTACCACAAGATTAGCACACAGCCCAGAGCATTCTTTGAACTCACATGAGTTCTCAGCTGCAGAACAGCTTCAGCATTTGCTAACTGTACAAATGCGCTTCGAGAGAGATATGAATTCGTATAATCCTGCACCAGAGTGGGAGTTCTAACAAAACCCCTTTTCAGGAGATCTTGTACTTCTGAAAACCTGGATAAAAATTTGGATTATTGTGTATCCCCCAGCAGACTGCTTCCGAAAGTAATGATTCAAAGAGTGAGCTCAAACGTAAATTTTCAAATTGCTTTGCACGTGACCATGAATCGAACTGTGGTTGAACGCAGAGTTTCAGAAATTTTGGTGTCTATTGTGATGCAGTACTGTCACATCTAAACACTTATCAAGCAAAGGATGTGTCTGCATAAAAATGGTGCATGATTCATTTCAAAATTTTTTCTGATGAAGGCAACGTGGTTGTTAGTTTTTTATCTTTTCTTTTTTCTTCTTGTTTAAAGTGAGGTACTGTATATGTATCTGGATTTTCACTACGACGTCGACGTAGAAGACCCTGAAAAATTAGATCTTCACAAGGACCCTTACATCTACTGTGTCGAAATTCATGGTGGTATCGTGGCCTAATGAGGACATAAAAAATTTGGTCAGTACTTTCGGCGGAGCCTTCAAGAAAATAACTTCAATAGTTTCATTGCTGTTTACTTCCTGCTGTAATTTTTGTGCTCTGTCAAAGCCAGGACATAAAAAAACTCAAAAAAGCCCATGACATAGTGATGTCATATTCAAAATCAATATGCCACTGGAAATTGTAACGACTTTTTTGTGCAGTAAACTATGTCGCAAAGCAACCTATTAAAAGCAAACAATCGCTGACGTCTTTCTAAGAAAGGTGGGTAGCTCCAAATTGCATGTTCCAAGATTGGAACAATGGCGCCTGATGGGTTAAAACTCATGGAAACCTACTACATGTTTCGCGGAATCCTAGGGTTCTGCGGTATCCCTGTTGAAGAGCACTGGTCTATAAATGATATTGTCACATCTAAAAACTCATCAAGCAAACGAGATGTTTGCATAAAAATAGTACATGACTCCTTTGAAAATTTTACAGATGAAGGCAACGTGGTTGTTAGTTATTTATCTTTGCTTTTTCCTTCTTGTTAAAAGTGAAGGATTGATGTCTGGATTTTTAATACGACGCCGACGTAAACGTCCCCTAAAAGCTAGTAGACTTTGTCGACAGTGCTTCAGTAGACCTCGTCATTTCCCATGGATACAGATTGGTAAGCATTCTATTATCATTCAAGAGAGAATTGTTCATAAGTAAAACGTTTCAATATCTCTGAGAGATTATGGAACAGCGCTTTAAGTTTACCACGAACATGTTTTCTTTGTTTTACGTAATGTCTTCAAGCACAGCAACTGGTGTTCAACATTGAACTTGTTTCGTTTCGGGTTCTATAGTCTTTATGAGAGTATACCACCTAAGACTTCTGTTGCTTTTGTTGGTCCGGACGCAGAGACCGTTGTTGATTGACTGGAACCATGAACGGAGGTAGGAGTTTGCCATATGAAATCATAGACCCCACACTGTAGCTTCATCCTACTGTGCTACACAAAGTTTATATTTGACATCAGGGAAATTCTTACTTTAGTTTGTGTTAGTAAGCTCGTGGTCCCCTTACTGACTCATTTGGCTTCCAGGTGGCCCCAAATGAAAATATGTAGCTTTTCCTTTATTTTCAATTGAGGCACCACACATTCACCAATCCATGGACGTGAACCAGACGCCGAAACAATTTTTTAATTTGCCTATCATCGCTGCGAGCAACTCGCTATTTTGACAGCAGTATAGTGGACCGCCAGTTCGTTATACATGCCAGATCCAGCAAAATCAATTGTTAATTTACGCTAATTCATGGAGAGGATAAAAACAGCAGGATCAACCAGGAGTGAAGTGCGTGTCACAAGAGATATAGACGTTTATTTCGGTTTTAATAAACGTATAAAAGCACTTCTCAATGCACTCCATCATTAGAATGTCTAATAACATCTTTTTGAGAGCTTTACGCAATAAAAGTGTAGGCCTACTTATGTGTTTGTTTTTGCCTATCTGTCCTGAACATCTGAAACATTAAGAAGTATTTTATATATAGCCCGAAACGAAATTTGAAATAAGTTGTTCTGCATAATGGTAACACTTCTGGATCTTCGTCTTGTGTAATCAACACCTCTCAATGAAAAATAGAACGAAATTAAGTTTGTACTAGAAAAAAATGTCATACTATCATCATTTGCGTTGATTTGAAAATGGTTGGATTTCTGTTTGGGTTTCAAGGTGGTTATAGAATGGAAACCGCTTAATAGAGCACCCTCGGGAATAGCAAAACCTGCTCTAATAAACGGTTGCTCTTTTATCCGATGAGAACTTTTTGCAATAAAAATAGAGTGTCATTCACACTAGGGGTTCACCAATACACATGTCAATATCAGGGTACTGTATTTTATTCTCGTTGTGAGCATTGTACACAGTAGTGTAAAAAGAAACGTTACTGTATTTTTGCAATATTTTTGTCATAATATATTACACAGTAGCTGTTGTGGTGGACACTGTTCCCTCTTGCCCTACTTCAGCACCAAAGACCTGGTCGCTTTTTGATTGTTTTGCTTCATTTTTGGTTGCTTGATAAAGCTTAGCATGCTACAGCATGATCAAGCTTAGACAGCAGTGACCACATCTAACTGCTCTAATAAGCGGTGTTCCTGCTCTAATAAGCGAAGAATTTGTAAGAGGAAAAAGATAGGATCGTTTTTTTTCAGCCGAAACTCCTCGAATAAGCGGTTTGCTCTACAAACCGATGCTCTATTAAGCGGTTTCCACTGTACGAAGTTCCGCCGCTTTCAATTCCTGTGGGAAAGCTGAGTTAGATCCCAACATTCTGGATATAATAAGATTGGTTTGTCAAGAAAGAAAGCGCATCTGGTGTAAAAAGCATTCAAGCTCACCCTTTCTTGGAAATAACTAAAACTCCTTCATATCAAGCTTGGTATCATGAAACAATTTGTAAATGCACTTGACAATGACGGTGACTGTTGCAAATATATATGCACCAAATTTTCATGATCATGAGCAGCAAAACTAAAAGTAGGTATTTTTGACAGTCCTCAGATCATAAAATCAATGAGGGATCATAGCTTCCAAACATTCATTAACAGAAAAGACCCTGTGTCTGGAGTAGTTTTTGGAAATTGTTAAAAATTTTGGGAAGTGCAAATAAGTTATGGAGAATTTACTGAACAGTCTTCAAGATATTGGTGCTAACATGAGCACTAAGCTTGATTTTTTGTGCAGTACAACTATCTGCTGTAGGTCACTTCGCCGATAACTTTGGTGATCTGAGTGATAAAGAAGGGGGGAGGTTCCATCAAGATATCAGTGAAACGTAAGGATGGTACTGTTGCGGTCGGAATGCCCGAGCGGCAAGTGCGCAAAGCTTCACACTGTGGCAACAAGCAACAATTCATATCACATGCCTTGATCATGCTTGTTGGCACCACATATACGGATGTTATTCTTCGCGCACATCCCGTTTGTGGTGAATCGCACATTCAACACAACACCAACGGAGGGGTAGCAAGTTGCAACAGTAACAAGGAAGGTGGGACGGCCATGCTGGCTGACTACTGGTGTCCAATTAAACGTTACGATGCTCTTGATTTACATTCTCGGAGTTCTCGGGGACAATCCAAGAGTAACTGTTTGTCTGAGGTTGCACCTTTAAAGAATAAGTTGACTTGTTATTGACTGATCACACAAATAACTATGCACACGGCGTTTCTGCAGAATTCTATTGCTGTTACAATAACAACTACTACTTTGACATTTTAAATCATTCTCCTCCAGTGGACACATCATAGCAAGAAAACGAGACCTGATAGAGAAAAACGGACTGCATTTAAAATTCAGCGACCCAAAATATGATGAGAATAATTGAAACATCTATGGCACAAAGAAATATATTTTTTTTGCTGGCCAATGAGTGAAAATCGCCTGGGTCATGATATTTCATTGCCTTACCAAAACTGATTATGGTACGAAGAACTTGTTCTCATAATCAATTTTAATTGTGCTCACATATGTTTTTAGGTTTTTTCATGATTCATCAAGTTACTCTGCCTTGGTATAATTGTAGTGTGGCATAACGTGCATTATGCATTTTCTGAACAATCACTGGCTTTTTTAAACAAAGAAATGTCTTTTCCCAGTTACTATTGTATTTCCACCCTTTGTCATAACTGCTCTTCCACTTTGAGGATGACACACCAATGAATTGAATTAGTTTATGATGTATAAGGGCAAGGCAATATGCCTGAACATTAACGACAATGACAACAACTGAATTGAACAAATCCTGTGTTTGGAAGATATGGGTTGCCAGATGAAGTTTGAGAAAATAGACAAAGCACTGTCTAAGAAAACCTAATAACACTTTTCAGCAAGATATTTAAAAAGCCAAGGCAGCAGTCTGATAGTATGTGTGAACTGCCTCGCGAAAAAGCCAAATATTGAAAAAAAGCCAAAAAGCCAAACAATGTTTTTGACAACAACGGCCTCTAAAAAAGCCAAATTTGTGAACTTTGGCGTCAAAAAGGCCAATCTGGCAACCCTGCTTTTCCCTTTCCACTTTCCGCATAAAAAAGGAGTACGGGTATCTTACTTAATCAATAGACCCACTTCCAAGCACTCTCACCCACGATCTGGCTGTTTGGCAAGCTCAGTTACCCGTTTCTTGCAACGGGCAAGCTGCTTATATTTGTACCTTTTTCTAACGAAATACCGCTCTTTGCAGGATGTTCCATGTAAAAACAACTTGTACAAACAACAGCTTTGAATTAGCGCTGAATGCCAAGATGGTCTTTCACACTGAGGAAAATGCAGAGTGCAATATTTATTGTGACAGCACAAGATGTAAAATTTCATGGCCACAAGGTGTAAAATTCACTCCCAACGAATGGTGAAGAAAATCTTTGGCTTAAAATTGCTACCACTGTAAACGTTCATCTCAAGGACGTGGATTCCGTTCCCAGTTTTAGAGAAACAAGATTCAAATCTGTGCAAACAAAACAACGTGCCATTTCACTTAAATAAATTGTTTCGACTCAGTTGTTTATGAGCCACAGTAAAGCATTTGAAGCGCATGCTATACAAGTTGTTTCTTAACAAGTCTTTGTTGCAAAATACACCTTTACATCATAAAAGTTGCAACAATTACAGGCCCTAGCTTTTCAGCGGGCATTTTGAGGGATCGCCTGCCTGGTTCTGCTCCCATCTCCTTGCAGTGATTCAAGCTTGTACTTATCATTCAGAAATGTTTGTAAAGCCACATCAGTGACCCACACCAAGCGAATCTATCGCAATTTATTGCGTAAGGAAGCTAGTTTCGTGTGTTTCACATCTTCAGTCCTGCGCAAAAGTCGACATATGAAACAAAAAGAAAAAATTACGCACTGTTGCTAAGATCAAAACTCAAAATTACTAAAATTGAAGATTACAAAAATTTTTTTACAAAAATTTAAGATTACTAAAATTGAAGATTACAAAAATTTAGCACAATTGCAACTC
>Ga0210059_1013143_pt1 | contig 12417 bp, 5 predicted proteins | sample Ectturendosymbi2_FD_188042 | JGI IMG/M metagenome (GOLD analysis project Ga0210059, IMG submission 188042) | Ecteinascidia turbinata endosymbiont from Florida, USA - Sample 2 (SPAdes) (version 2) | ecosystem: Host-associated > Tunicates > Ascidians > Unclassified | place: Key West, Florida...
GCCGACCCCTAGTTACTTAGCAGCGAATTTAGTGCTTTGGCTGTGTTCTCCGACTCCGCTTAGTTCTTAACCTGCATTGAATTCTCTGTGTGTTTCTTTTATTAAACTGCTATCGTTCCATGAGGTGTGGACAGCGGTTCAGCAGGATTAGACAGAGTTGCGGTTGGGTGCTGAGTTAGAAGAGTTCTGCCGCTATTTCGTTAGCTACATCTCTAGCTGGGTTTTTCCTAGCGTAACCAGGCACCAGTCCAGTATACTGTAGTCTCGCGCAGGGCCACGATCTGCGAACCCGTTAACACGCTCGATCCTTCTTCACGTCAGTGATCTGACAACGGGGACAATTGCCCCGGGCCCTCCGCTCTAAGGGGGCCCCCCGTGATGACATTTATTTGTTTTGAATAAAATATTCGTTTGAAAAATTGTTGTGACTCAAAAGTGATACAAGAATACACCTCTATATTGTGATGTTGCGTTGAGTATCAATGATGATTTCTCTGCAAGTTTGACTTTTTACCAGTTTTAGCAACCACTACTGAATATAAGTATTTTTGTTTTTTTTCAATGCATATGTATTTGCAGGGCTGGCCCTAGCAGGTGCGGGGCCCAATGCAAGACCTAAGCGCGGGGCCCCTCTGAGCAGTGGTGTTTTTACGCCATCTTGCCCGGTCAACCGTGCTATGACCTTTTTGATGAAGATATTTTAGCAAAGTAACCATATGAATATCAAACAAGACAACATATTATTGGCGATGATCTGTGTGTAGGCTACATGATAAAACAACATCTTCATGGGGCGTAGGCACAGCTCATATGTCCCCCAGCTACGACCATGTTTATGATGACTAATGGCATGCTGCTTTGGTGGCCATTGGACAATGCACCGCTACCACTCTTAATCAAACTGAAAGTTGTAACGGAAGCTCTGCAATGGTGCGGCGAGCGCAAGTGCAAAGTTACGTCAGTCAAACCGAATTGACAAGCAGATTGAACTTAAAATGCAATTGCTTCGCTCTTGTTGAACGGCATTTTCGTTCGAAGAACAACTGACTTGGAGAAAATTGTTAACATTAACTGATTATTTATCTCCCTTCCGGTAACCACAATCGCAGACGTGCTCTTGATGAAAAGTAACGTCTAGGCGCATGATCAGCTATCCGCTTTATGACGAAACAGACTTCACAAAAGAGTAACCCATGCATCTGCCCAAAGTTCCCCCAAACCCCAATTTTGTAGTTGTTCATTATTATGCTTCATTATGCATGGACTTGGAATGCAAAATGTTTTTTCTGTATTAGAAATGTAGTGTAGAAAGATTTTACAACTACCACGTCACAAATGTAGAAACACTTATCAAACGGCTTATACAATGCGCATGGTTGACTGATGCAATAGAAGCATAAATTGACAAACAGAAACGAGTGTGCCGGATGACTCACAGTTTTTGACTTTCCTGGTTAAGCTGCAGAGCAGCTTTAAGTGTCCTTTACGTTTATGAACTGGACTTTGAAGTGGTGGTTTTTCTACCGATTTGCTCTCGCAGATAAGCAAATCACAATAAATGTTTGATGCGGCGGCAAATGATAAAAGTACTTGCACGATCGACAAATAACGCGGAACAATTTTGTTTACAAAGACAAGGAGACAAATTTTAAGTGCGAACACTTCACAAAATTTTGCCCTGGTTTGGATGAGACGTTTTGCCTCCACAGAAGCAACCTTTTGTCGTTAGTTTCAATGTGGTACAACCAATTTTACTTTGGCAAAATATTAGAATATCTAGTCCAGTGGCTCTAAACCGGGGCCGCGCCTCCCCAGTGGGGCGTCAATAAATTTCCATTGGGAAATGAGTCCTTATGCGCACTCTACAACAACATGGAAAGCTCTTGAACGGGAAAGTGTTCCTCCAATTTACTAATTTGAAGTCAGGGTGGCTTGAAATACAGGACAATTACTTAGGGAAGTGTGGTAGAGAAAAGGTTAGAACCACTGATCTTGTCTATGTCAAAAATTTCCATGAACCAAAACTGCAAGCCCTTGTTAAAATGCAGATGACCCGCAACCAACCACAAACTTTCAAAAAAAGGAAGAATCTTTCGAGAACTGAACAACGTTACGTAAGCAGAATTGCCATCAAAATCAATACGACAGACACTCGTCTTGACCTGTTCACTGCGACTTGAATCAATATACACCTTGTTTGCAGTAGCTGTAGGTCTACTGTAGTCTTAACCGGCACTAGTAACAACTAAATTATATCCATAAAGATTGGCACATTGTGGAACGCAGGTACAACGCTATAACATGAGAATTGGGCACGTTTGATAACGTTCGATATTTATCGAATTAGAGGAAACTTATCGTTCATTTAAACGCGATAATCATTTGGTAACGATGACATTTAAAAGCCTTTCTGCAATTCTCGAGCGTAAGGAGCATCAGGCAAAAATGATCTACCTGTCCAACCACCATGGCGCGGGGCCCAATGCAGTTGCATCGGCTTAAGGCCGGCCCTGTATATTTGAATTTTGCTTGTAACTTTTTCTAAAAATCGTTCTTTTGGCATGGGTTTGTCTACTCGTGCATCACGCCTACTGCACAAATGTCGCGAAAACGATACTCTTTGCGTGCTTAAAGCAGCAAAGCTAGTTCTGCTGTGGTTGTGGTTTAGTAGCACTGATTCCGTAACTTCTTGTGCCGTCTGGAGGTAGCCGCAACCAAACTGCGATGTTTGTTTCGTCATAAAGTGGAACGTATGGTGGAAACGCACTTTTTTCCGATGGCTACTACTATTCTTGCGTTACATCATAAACATATGAAGCTAGTCAAGCCATTTACACCACACGTTATTGCGTGTTCCGTCAGAAAACGTTTTTGATCAATCGATTTGTAGAACAGAAGAACTGAAAGCGAGGTTGCAGTGTTATCTAGCGCTATGCCGATATATGTAATGCCATCAGGAGCTAAAACTGGCGAAGTTTCTAAGGAGAAAAAGCGCAAGAATCTGGCAGTGTTAACTAAAACGCCGCGGCTGGAACTTTTTTTTTCAACAAAGCTTCCAAGCAGCGACGTTAAAACAGTGTGGCGTTAATCAGAGCACCTGAAAATGCAGGTGAAAATCAAGGACTAAGTTTCGAAGCATCTTTCACACTCAGACTGGCTGGCCATATTGACATGTTATTTTTCCGGTGTTTTTGTTTGTAATCTCTGGTTTCTGCTTATTGTTCTTGTGAATATTGTTTCTTGCCGAGTCACTCTCTAGCCTGAGGAAAACTGTAGTATTTATATCATACACTCTCTTCTCGCAGCTAATTGCATGTGCAGTTGAGCCAGAACCGTCGCCAGAAAGTCGTCAATAGGGGGCTTTACGTTTGTGCAGGGGGGCTTGACTTCAAATTTGACAAAAATTCAACGAATTTATAGTGTTTCATATTTCAATTTGGAGGGACTTGGAGCTACGTTTGGGAGGGCTAAACCCACCAAAGCCCTCGTGGCGACGGGACCGAGTTGAGCACCGTATTTATTCAATTGTAAGCTGCGGCTTATAAATTTTATTTCATCATTTCATGCGGCTTACAATCAGGGGCGGCTTACATTTTTTACTGTTTTACTTTATCGAAATGTATAGATGACGCTCGTCGCTCGGCCATTCCTTGGCTACGTTTGTCGACCAAATTCTTTTTTGGCAATCGACTTTCTTCTGTATCACGTGCATATCCGTCACAGGATGGATTATGATAAACAGAAAGCAAGTGTAGTGGTGTAAGCATCATTAATACGGGAAACGCACGAGTACGCAAATGTCGCGAATGCATCACAGAGGCTGAGGTGACTTATGTTCAAGAGCGGTTTACAATCAAGGGCAGCTTGCGTCAATTATTATTAACACCATTTCGTGCGGCTGACAATCAAAGGCGGCTAACAATCGAGTTTATACGGCAGGCACATAGGCTAATCGACTACTGGCAAAAGCAGAGGAGAACGTTGCGAATCAACGAAAACATAAGTTTTACAAACGATGACGTCATGAACTACGTTATAGAGGCCCTCCAGTGAAAACTGCCCCGGGCCCCCTTAGCCTTTAATCCGGCTCTGCATGACATGCGTATATCTCGTAACTTTAGCAACTTTTGCAGAGGCGGGGGCGAACGGGGCAACAGCCCCGGACATCCAAGGCAGGGGGCATCCAAAGAGGAAACTACAAAAATTAAAATGTTGTAAATAGATGATTTTTCCTGTTGTAAGGCTACTGACTAAGAACTAACACAATATGCATGGATTTAATTTTTCAAAACTTGTTTTTTTTGTCAGCACTAGTTTTTACGTATTCAAATGCCACTAATTCTCACATTCTATAGCAGTAGGATTACTCTAGGTGTGCAACGCACACCCAATCAAACTGATAGTGACGTGACTTTATCCAGATCGTGCGATCAAGCGAAAATCACAAAAAAGGGTAGAAAGATTATTCCGGACGTTTAATTGATTAACTGAGCCAAATTTCAAAACTGTCCTATTTCAACTTGCTTCATTTAGCTGACTTTTTAATGCATCACTAGCTTCCCGTTTCGTTTTTTGATGTGGCAACCCTGGGTATGCGCTAATGCAGCTTCACACATGTGCTTCCAATATGTGCATCATTTCGAGCTTCGCCATTAAATTGGTAGTTCAGGCGGACTGATCATAACGGCTCACACAAGCCCGCATCTGTTCTGTCCCCCCAGTAGTTGTACATATAACAGCCATATAATAAAAAACGAAAATTTACTTGCGTCTTTTATGTGCATTCTCATTTCTTGTGTAGTTTAGCAAGTTTCAAACTGTCAACCCTGGGTGTCTGTGTCCACCATCCCAGCCGCATATCTTTTCTGCTCAACTGCTATTCGACGAGACATTCGCGAAGCCTGATGTTTCTACAGTTGTGAACTGCCCTGCCGTAGCGTTGAGTGTGTTTAGCTCCACTATTTTAAAGCGCAGACTTATAGTTTTATAGTTGTGAACTGCGCTTTAACGCGTTGCTGGATATTTTTGCAGTTATGAACTGCTCTGTCTTAGCCTTGAGTGCTGTGTTTTGCTGCAGTCTCCTAACTTGGAGCGCTGATAATTGATACATTGTCAACAACGAGTAAGCAGAGTGCGCGTAGAATAATATGCAAGTTGTGTCAAGAAACTTTGCCAAAACGTTGGTTTGCAAACGTGAATATGACGTGATGTTGTGACGTCGTAAACAGCGCATATCTAGTAACAATGACCACCATTCGCCACTGCTCACTATAAAAATTTGGTAGGGGCATGCAATCAAGCAGTCGCCCCAGGCATCAGGGTTGCCAGATGGTACCAAATTTGGCAAATATTGCCAAAAACCACTGTTTTCCATTTGGCAATGATTTTTAATGCCAAAAATTGCTATTTTGAAAGACCAATTGTGACTATTAATCAGGGTTTTTTAAGGTGTTTTAGGGGCCCTATTCGGGTCCCTAGAATTGAAAATCGGATCCCTAGAATCAGAGATATCGGGTCTCTACAACGCCAAACCGGGTACCTAACATTTTGCTTGAAAAAAAACCTGTATTAATATCAACAAAATTTATCAAATTACTTAATACCAAAATTTAGAAAGTACAGCTCAGATAATATGTCTGAATATTAATTTACTGCTTGAGGAATTGCTGTAATTTTTGTAGTAGTGCTTCATTTGATTGACAACCAATCATAACTGTGAATTTATTTTACAATTGACCTGCTCACTGCTGTTACTGTGTTTCAGGTCTCGCTGTGCTTATGTTTGTGTGCATTGATTTCAAGTAATAATTCTGTAAATAACGATCAAAACTGAAATATATTGCTTCCAGTTTTCAACTAGGCCTGAAATATTACTTTAAGTTTTTAACTATGAATCATACGGAATCAATTTGCAGCCAACAATCAGCGTCTATGATCTAAACCACTAACCAGTGTTTCTCAAACTTTTCAATTCCCAACACCCTTTTTCAGTCTCGACACGCTGTTTTCACCCCCAAGCCTGATAACGCAAACACAAGGTAGTGAATTTAAATAATTTTACCTATTTAATAGCTGAACTAATCAAATAGCTGAACTAAACAATTAAATAGCTGAACTAAGCAACTGCATTATGATGCTAATATTATGTTCAGAATTCTTGTGAAGAAATCCGCACTGCAGCCAGGCACATAAACGATCCAGAGTAAAAATTTAACGGATAAATTGCTATAGGCTACTGAAAATAACTCATTGATCGACAAGTGGTTGAGCATTTTTGCTCCTTTGTATTGTTTTGTCCCCACATTACCCTCTTAGCTTAGTTTTTTTCGCCACATTGCCTCTCAAAATCGCCCGAAAGGGGGCGATTCCGCCCATTTTGAGAACCACTGATCTAAACTAAACAAAGGGTATATTTTGCCTATACTGGGCACGCATTTTGATTCCCATAAAACAGACCTTTTCTTAATTGTCAAACCTAAAAAATTGAAAGCATGGAAAAGATATGAATTGCAAAAACTATGAAATCAATATTGCCCAAAATTGCCATTTTGTGATGAAAGATGAATATTGCCAAAAATATTGCCATTTTCAAGAATTTTTTGCCAAAAAATTGCCATAAATAAGACAAACATGTGCCATATTTTTTGTCAAGCATCTGGCAACCCTGCCGGGCATCACAAGACCTCTGCACGCCGCTGAACTTTTGCATCAGGTCATTTGCGCATAGCTAAAAAATTTAAACTGCCTTCTGGCTAAGGTCTTGCTCTGCAACCGAAATGATTGGTAAGTTCTTGACTACAGGCAAAATAATATATTCGCGAAGTATAGTCAGTGGTATAAGCTAAATGAAAAGGTCTGTTTGGTCATAAACGAAAAATGGCAGCATTCAGATTCAAAATTCAGATAACGCTGCGCTTTAGTGTTTAACGCTGTTTTGGCTATCCGTAGATCAGAAAAAGCAATGTGTGAAATGCAAATGTCTGAAATATCGCGAATGCTGTTTTCCGAATTGTACCAAATCATGGTGAACAAAGCTATTATCATAGGTTTTAGGGCTGGCGATCGTCCCAATCACCCCTTGGATCCGCCCCTGCGTTTGCAGTCATTTGCCGACAAGCTAGTGTCACCGTGTTTTAGATTCCAAGAGTTGAAACTTCGTTAAACCTATTTCCTAACTCATGTCAAAGCTGAAAAAAACTCAGCGTGTATGTAGCATATAGGATTTGGAGTTCCGGCTGCAAACATATTTGAAGCAAGAAAAACAAAGTCCACCAACCTATACCACCTGTTCTTGCTTCACAGTGTTTTGTATTTCTATACCTTCAGCTCTCACAAAAATATCTACTGCACTTATTGTTTTAACTGTCGTCTTGAAGAACATCTAGAAACAGCGTTCGTTCCAGATTTGTTGTGTTACTTACCAGAGGCGAATTTTCATTTTCGGCGCCCTAGGCTATTTTAAATGGGGGGACCTCATGGAAGGTTTACGACAGTGGTTCCCAAACTTGTTCGAGGCGTTACCCAAATTAAGGTAGCGATGATATCTTAATTACCCTCAATATTTCGCAGTGATCGCTCATAATATAGTACAACAGTGTGGTTTTGGTTCCGCATTATCCTCTGAAGAATCCCATATTACCCATGAGGGTAATTTAACCCCAGTTTGGGAACCGCTGGTTTACGACGACTGATGTCATACAAATTAGCACTACACGTGCTCGTTGAATTCACTGAAGAAGCTGTTCCAAAACATAAACATATGACACATTACTTCATTTTGAATTCCCTTGAAATCTGGAACAAAAGCAGTCACATGAAACTAACGAAAAAATGCAGCGGTGAAGTTATCTGACTACACTCCCATTACATATTTATTGAGTACCTCACTGGCCTCGTGTAATCTTAATAATGGATTCAGGCATTTTGTTCCACACATTATACGTAACAATAACCAATTCTCAACGCTATAAAAAGAGAATGCTCATCGTCATTCACTCCAATCTTTCGCGCTCGTTCTTGTATAGAGATCTTTTGTTAGCGGCATAGTGAAAAAAACGAGCGTTGAATCGAAACAAAAGTACAAATATAATTGCTTACAGAAATGCTGGAAATTGTCCTTAATCCCAAAATTTTGGGGCCCCCCGAAATCGGGGGCTCTAGGCTTAATCCTTTTTAGCAGTGGTAAATCCACGCCTGTTACTTACTCCCACGCAGTGTAAAAGGTAAGAAGAATCTCTTTGAAAAGATTTTGGTTAGCTGGTTTTGGACATTGGTCTATATTGTTAGGACAATCACAGAAGAACCAACGCTTGAATGAAAGAAAAGTTAAAAAATATTTCCTCAGTCGCTACAAAGTTATACAATGAAGCAGTGAAAATTAACTCAACAGTTGCTAAATGCAAATCTATGACAGCGTAGATACAGCTGACTTGGTCACTCCGTTTGTCAAAACCTATAACTTCTCAGAAAAGCTTTAATTGGTCCCTTGATTCCTCGTAAAAAAGCAACAATTTCCATTATAGTGCTTCAAAATGTTGAGATGTTTGCCGAAGTTGTTTGCTCCTGGGCTACACTGTGTTTTTGTTGACTTGTTATCAGTAAAGTAGATGGAGAAATTTCTTGGGTTTGATACCTTGTGTTATTTTCCTTGTCATTTGGTGTGATCTGGAGGTTTAAATTTCTAAATCCTCATGCAAATGTGTGCAAGACGGGGCTCGGTAGGGCAATGCCTCAACTAGTGCTGCAAACTGTGGTTTGTCAGGTGAATGAGTTGGTAAGTAACTTTGTTTTCCAAGAAAAAAAATTCGAGTCGACTTGGAGCTAAAAAATCAGTGCAGGATTTTAATACCATGAAGTGCTGCCGTTAGCAGTACTCCATCTTGGAAAGAATGGATGACCTTTTTACCTTTTCGCTACATTTTCAGAGAAACAAGCAATAGGGATCAACTTTGCACGTAGAAAACGGCGTCGGAAGTAGGGGATGGACAACTTTTTATGGTCAAACGACTTCTGTTCTACTTGAAATAAAACCCTGCCGTGAGTTTATTCAATTACAGATAAGGTCGCAACGATCGTTTAGGTTATTGTTATGGACATGGCCTTAAATATTTTACAACAATAGTGTTAAGCAAGTAGTTTAATCATTATCCAGCTTGTGTACATAAGGCTGCACTGGACACAAATTAGTGACGCCGAAGTTGATGAGCTATTATGTTTCGTAGATGGTACCTCGCTACGGTTTTCCAACTGGTTATTACGTGCCGTGCTTTTCCGACTACCACAGGAGCAGTAAGATATGGCGACGTGCATGCTAACAGGGCAGAGGACATGAATCCTATATTAGACTGAATCCTCTGGTTATTTGCACATAGAATGTGTCTTTACATGAGCAAGTAGCTTACAGTAAAAACGAATTAGACGTGCAGAAAAACATTTTTGTGAACACTTCGCAAAAAGTTGTATTGTTCTCAACTGCTCTTGCTTAGCTCCCATTGCACCTCAGTTTAATTTCTTTTAATACAAGCAGTGTGGTTTTGTGAAAGTTCACGAAGGTAGAATTTGTGTTTTATCTTTCATGAAGGATTCGAATAGACTTCATCAACCTTTATTGAGAATCTGCCACTTAAAAATTGCATCAAGGCCGTGCTTCTGTTTTAGAAGGCAGCAATCGCTGTCGCTGTCATTCTTCCACGCACTGGGGCACATTTGATGTAAACAAATGACAAGCAATCTTGCAGTGTCAAAATTTTGCGATGTAACAAAAGTCATGAATGCCAACGTCGAACCTAGGACAGGCAATATTGCAATATTTGCAAATATTTTTCATCTGATAGGGTAGCTCATTCACGTGAGATAGCCTGCTTACTTTAAAATAAAAAAAAAGCCTCTGCACTTGGAAGCGAGTTAATTCACCAACATATGTTGAAGCAGTTTCAAGTTCATGAACATCTTCTCAACAGGCAAAGTTCAGTTTTTTCCTCATTAGGAACATACAAACCCAGATTTCTAAGATAGCCCGATGCTGTCACTGCAAATGGAGATTTTATTTGCACAACACCATAGATTGCGTTGAAGTTCTTGATGAGAGGAACAGATAGGTTTGAAGTTGAAACAAATAGTTCTACATGAAAGAAAACTGACAGAAAGCGTGTGTTTGACTTGACTGGGCCAACGGCAGGTCAGAAATCAGAAAACTTCAGCTCACAAAGAAAGGTTACGTTGTACGCAGCGATGTAGTGCTAACAAAAGAGGTGTGGGAACGCACCCAAGAAAGCTAGCCATTTTTAAACAGCTTCAAACTAATTGTAAAGCAAAGCATAACAAAGGTGTTGGAACGCAGTTCCCACGCGTTCCCGTCCCACTACACCCTTGGTTGTACGTGAGGGCATCTGTAATATTGTCATGGTATTTTTTGCATTTATTAAAGCAGGTTATGTTGATTTTCCCAAAGCATTTAAAAAATTCTGCATTTTTTGTTTGACAAAAACTTTTTAACTGAAATAGTAAAAACTACCTGTTATGGAAAAAACTGCTGTGATGTAAACGTTCTGTGTGAGTTTCGATCCCAAGCGGTAGCGGTGTTGATTTCGTAAATTTTTTGTTTTCCGTTTTTGTTCATGATGTTTAGAAGTATCGCGAAAACCATTATAGCCTAATGGTTGATGAGCCAATTTTCGGCCATAACTTGCCGGCCGATTACGCTAGAGCACCAATCAGTATACATCATAAGAGGCGGATATTCGTGTACTTTAGAAAACGGGAAAAGGGAACTTGAAATTTTTCATAGGTTCCAGTGACGTAACAGGATCGTTCTTGCGACGTCACACTGCAAAAAATGTTCAAGTGCCACTTTTCATTCATTCATTTTCATGCCCACTTTTCCTCTGAGAAGGTTGCGTAGACAACACAACAGCCCTAGAAGGACCCGAAATATCTCACTGTCAACAGCAATCTCAGAGTTCTGCCGGCTCCACACCGAGACGGGACCCAGCCAGTTCGGATATGTACACGCTCCACTAGTCCTGGGACGACCTCTGGGCCGCTTTCTCGAGGATGTAGCTCTAGCCAGCAGGACTTGCCTCGCCAATCTTTCCTGGAGTATTCTGGACACATGGCCGAACCGACGTAGCTGGATTTCTCGATTCGGAGAAGTGTTTCGACATTCAGGGCTTTACGAATTTCACAGCTGCGCACTTTGTCGCACAGCATGAACTCTTCAAAAAAATCCCGTCTACACCGTTTGCACTTGGGATAGTATTCTTTCAGTCATTACCAAGATTCATGACCATGTAGGTGAGGTTCGAAACAAACACCGACTTAAAAACAACTTTACGGTGTTAGGAAACTCCCATTTTGTCACCACAGAGCGATAAAGTTCATGCAGAAGCAGAACCGCGTTTGCTTTACCAGTACCACTCCGTGTATCAATCTCCTTGTTCCGCTTTCCGTCACTCGTGAATATCACCCGAGGATACTTGAACTTCACCTGGTGCAGCCTGCAGTTTATTGCCGCTCACTTGCAGCATACATTCCGCCTTGATCGCATGCAGATTAAAACAGATCAAATGCATGACGAAGGCCCTGAATCCGCGAAATAATTGAACCACAGCTGGATGATACCCAGCGCGGTTTTCGTCAAGGCCATAGCAATGCGGACCAAACTTTCTCTCTACAGCAAATTTTCAAGAAGTCTGGGGAATATGTCAAAGACGTCAACACATGTGTTGTCGACCTCGAGAAAGCCTATGACCGGGTTCCTTGTGAAAAGCGTTGGAGAGTTTTACCGGACTGTGGCGTTGACGGCCGTCTATTACTGCCCGTCAAATCACTGCTGAATTCCTGCTTAGAAGTTTGTGTCGGTGTACAGTGGCTTATGCCTCAGCACCGCTATTCGGCGATCAAATTTGGATAACACGTCAGACTAACAATCTTTCTCCAAATTTTGCACAAAATCATTAAAGGCTGCGGCTTACGTTTATGAAATACTACTGTAATTCTGCAATATTGGACATGCACGATGTTCATCTAATTCTAAAAAAAACAAAAACATTACATGAGCAAATATTTTTCATGAGTAACAGTAATTTTCTCGAGATGAATAGATGGATGAAGCCTGATTGCGTAAACGAGAACATTGGTTGAAATTCGTCAGGCCAAGAAAACTGCTTGAATTGTGCACCTCTTCCACAGATAAATATTCCAATAAAGTATATCGATAGAATTCTTTAGAACAACTTTGCAATTTTTACAATGATGGTTAGGAAGTGGTGCATGGATCCAAGATGTTGGGGGCCCGAGGCAAAGATTTTGATGGGGACTCTGTAGGCACTGATCTAGGCTACTTAATATATCACGTATAGAACTTAGTTAAAGCAGAAAATCTTTCCCGACATTTTAAGATAGGGGAGCCCAAGCCCC
>Ga0210059_1013144_pt1 | contig 12416 bp, 8 predicted proteins | sample Ectturendosymbi2_FD_188042 | JGI IMG/M metagenome (GOLD analysis project Ga0210059, IMG submission 188042) | Ecteinascidia turbinata endosymbiont from Florida, USA - Sample 2 (SPAdes) (version 2) | ecosystem: Host-associated > Tunicates > Ascidians > Unclassified | place: Key West, Florida...
GTATTGGATATTTATTTCTACTACGGATCACCATTGGCTCCAATTGGATAATGGAATTGGATTGAGGTAGAAAAAGGTTGCCATGTCATCTGCCTTTCAGCGCGGACTGCATGCACACAATGTTCTGCAATTTCATCCTGTGGGCCTTTATCGTATTCAAATATAGCCTGGCAGTTCGCTTACATTGTTCAGTATATGTTTTTGATGAGCTCATGTTGCGAAATATAAGAAAATGCACTGTTGAGGTGGGTGCAAGACACATTGGTGACCAAACTGGGGATGTGGTTTATTTTGAACTGGAAAAATGCATAGGTTTGGCTCATGGCGTGAGAGGATGACAAAACTTCTTTGTGACAAGTTCATAGGGTAAGTGATGGGAAGCGCAATGATTTCACAAACTGTGCGCAGTAATGTCAGATTTTTATAAATCATGAGATATATCCGTTTTGATCTGGACCGAAAGGTGAAGAAATCTTTTGCAAGATAAATTTGCTCTCGCTTTACAACTTCGGAATCGTTTGATAGAAAACTCCCAAAATGCATTTTTTCTTTAGCAAGTACAACAATACAGCGAATGAACAGTTTTTGCCATGTAAGGCACGTTGCAAATTCATCCAGTATATTGCTAATATATCAGACAATTTTGGTTTGAAGTTCTGGTTGGCAGTTGATGTCAAAAAATTTGTTTTATTCAACAGGTTCCTTATGTAGGAAAAAAAGACTCGCAAAGCTAAGACGTGAGCGTGCCTTCTGATGTTGATCTGAAGCTAATGGGCCCAATTCTCCACCAAGATTATCATGTCACAAGCTAATCAAGATTATCCTGTGGTAGTTTTTTCACCTTACGTATCCTGACATTATCACTCGCTGAAAAGAAGTGTAGTCTCGTTGGAACAATGCGACAAAATAGTAAGGAAGTTCCGGAAGAGTCAATAAGGAAAAACGAGCTATACAAAACGCATGTTTCGGTTTGATAGTCAAACGCCAATCACGCTTACATTATACCAGTGCCAACCAAAGAAAGAGGTGGGAGTTTTGAGTAGCCTACATCCAGATGTTCACGTTTCAAGCAATGAAAATCCGAAAACGAAATCCGACTCAATACTCTAATACAGGCATGTGCAACCTTTTTCAGTGGCGGGCCACATCAGAATTTTGGAAATTATCGCGGGCCGCATCAATTTTTATCGGATGAAGCTTTATTCATCCTAAAAAATTAGTTTAAGTGGTCACTCAACAGATATCGCGTATATGGTGTAATTTCGTCTGTTTGAAACTACGAAGTACATGCCGGCGACAGGCTTATTGAAAATCTGTGAATAAGATGAGACACATGCAAAATTACTGACAGTCTCAATGGCTACATTTCGCGAGAACAAACAAGCACTATACGGCATTTTTAGTATGTTCTTACAACTACCAAGCCACTGCAAAACAGCATCATTATTCATGCAAAATTACTGTATACGTTGGAAGCAGTCAAAGAAACTAAAGTTGACAGTCTCATCTCGACAACACATGCATATTGTTCAAGTTGAAATGGTATTTGCTAGCTGGCAAACTTCCCGACATCAGAGGGTTATTTAAAACCATTTCGCCGTCACTGATGACATCCTTTCTCTGCTGTTACTTCACTAAATTTGAAGCTCAATTCAATCCAAGCTGAGTGTCAATTTTGTAAAGGGAAATCATTTTCTATTGCCTCTGCAATGACAACTTCAACTGATGGGCTTGATCCACCCGCTACTGACTTAAATTCCCTCGTATTGTTCTGAAAGCCTGGAGTTGTAGTTCCGCTTCATATTAAATTCTTTCAGACAAGCGATGTTGTTTCGACAAATCAAGCAAAGAGCCCTTTCATTTTGTTGATCAACAAAATACTTCACAAACAACTCGTCGTCAAACATCCGCCCTTCATGAAGAATTTTCGTTTTCGCGAACGCGACATGCTTCGCATAAAATTGCCGATCTTTGAGACTAAATTACAGTTGAAATTGTTACGTTTATGAACTGCAAAACAAATACTATTATTGTCATCAAATGCCAACTTTTTCAGTATCCTCTTTCCCTTGTCCTGCTGCGAATTTTTCTCTTTCTGCCTGCATTTCCAATCCCAACACTTGCACAACAACAAACAACATCACCATCGCAAATCGAGTTAATGCTGTCAGGCGAATCAACTGAATGCCTTTCTAACTAACTACACTTCTCAAGCTAAAAACAAATCTAAAAGCTCTCAGTTCGCATGAACAACTGCCTGCCAAGTCTTGAATTTTTCGAACAATTTTACACAGCAAAGCCTCTGCAAGCCTCGCATTTGAATCACAATGGAAAATTTTACACCACAAAGAGTTTAATTTGGGCTGTAGGGTAACAATTGCAAATGGCGCGAATATTTATGTTCGTTTCTTGGTCAATGGTTCCCAGGTCATTTAAAAATGTTACTGTTCTTTGTTCATGAACTTCAATGGCTGCAAATCTCTGGTCAAGTGCAAAAGATTGTGGTAAATGATTGTGAAATGAGTAGCACGAAAAATTGAGGAATATAATTTATTTGAAATACCATTTCAAGATCATGAACAAAACCAGGCGGGCTGCACCAAACAATGCGGCGGGCCGGAGTGCGGCCCGCGGGCCGAGTGTTGCACATGTCTGCTCTGATGCAATGACACCAAAGTCGGAGTTGAGCTGTATGATCAAATGATGAAACTTTACTCTGTGAAATAGGACGTAGAAGGTGTCCTGCGCAACTATTTTATGTTGTCATTGATATGATTTCTATCAACAGCTGGGTAATTTGCGCGTTCGTCTGTCAGATCAATATAAGCCGCAGAGAAAGAGATACAAAGAGTAGTAGAAGAACTCACAGGGAATATGCCGATTTTGTCTAAACAGCGTCCAGCTGAAAACTTTGCTGCCTGTAAAACCCCAACGTCACACCTGCTATCAAACAACAGTTCACGTATCTACCTCAAAATGCATAAATCGCACTACTGACACTTTTCAAAGTTATGAGAAACCGGTGTAAGGTACCTGTGCAAACAAATTGTGCAAATCGTGGGCTTGAAAACTGCATGCGCAACGTGTACTTTATCAGTTGTTTTACAAAAATACCGATTTCAGTGTAAGTTTTTTGTATTTTCAAACAAAAAATCAGGTATTTGGTGAAACCAGTTTACAAGAGAAAAGAACACTTTTCTAAAATTTTTTTTTCATATTTACTCATTTTTAAATACACTGCGTAAATTGCTGCATTTTGTCCTTTTAGGTATGCAAAACAGCCGTCTTTCTGGTGTTAGATTCTTCCTTGTTACCACTGCGCTTACTCTACGTTTGTTTAATTTTGACGCAAACTTATGTATTGATGATGCTAAATCTGAATTGACGCACGATGCGTTCGCAGTTCTCAGATTACTCTGAGTGAGAGAAAACAAGTCTGGTATTTTAATTCAATGGAATCGTACAATTAAATTACTGGTTGCTATAGTCATTGATTGCTATATAGTGACCTGGTACAAGTAAAAAACAATGAAATAGTTCTTATATTATCTAGACTTGGTGTCATGAAACATGTTATCGAAAGTGAGCTTCCGAACTTACTGAAAATTGGCTTGATATTGGTAAATTGCTTCCGTTGCCAAGCTTCCATTTTAATGCGGGAAGAGGGTTTCCTTGAAAGCGACAGACAAACTTTATTCTGTTTTTCTGGTCAATTTCTGCAGGTTTCTTCGCATATACTTCCTCAGGGGGACCTGAGATATTACATAAAACAACATAACTGTTAAACCAGAAGTTTAAAACAAATTGACGTTTTCTTCACGTTTTATATGTTTTCCACTGACATGTTATAATTCACAAACATTTCTCTAGCTACTAACTCATAACAGAAAACTGTTGGGCAATGTACTTCTGAATTTCGAGGAAGATGGTAGAAACAAATTCTTGTTTTCAAAAATAAAACTCAGAAAATCACTAGGCAGATTTGCAAACATCCCCAAGATTTAGTGCATTTCCTCTTGTCTCCCGTGTTGTGTATGGGAGCGATCACTCCAGTTTGCCAGTTTCAGTAAACCTGGGTGAAATGGGAAAATTTTTCAGCTATATTGGCTTATGCAACTATTAGTGTTAGTCGTTCCTAGTAACCTGAACGTTGTTTCATTCTGACGCCTGACTTTGCAGGGTTATTTCTTTCTCGAATAATATTCTTTACCTCACGATTCGACTGAGGAATTACCTTTTTTCCGTCCGTTGCCACACCGAGTCGTTTCTGTCCACATACCAAGAAACTCATGCATAGACTATTGCTTTGCGCAACCGCCACTGTGGTGGCCCATGCATGCTTCCTTAAACAAACTTTGGTTCTGGTACTTCTTTGAATAAAAACAAAAAAAAACAAAACTTTATTTTCGTTTCGAAAACAGTATCGTTTCGCAAATGTTTTCTAAATGAGAACATTTTCGTTTCAAAAAAAATTATTTTCGTTTCGGAAACACTCAATTTTATTTGCAATTGAAAATCTTTACTTTTCAAACACAAAAGTAATTTTACCTCCGATTCGCAAACACTTTCATTTCGGAAATGTTTTCAGATTAAAAATATTTTCGATTTAAAAAAAAATTATTTTCGTCTCGGAAACACTTTCACTTTTGTTTCCGAAACACTTGGCAAAAAAACTGAAAAAAATCGCAACAGTTTTGTGGTTGTGGCTCATGCGTGCCACCCTCCGTTGAGGGCCAGTGTTTCCACTTGAGAAAGCTTTCAACTTTTCAAACAACTGGGTTACAGGCCAGCATATTCAAGTACTGACTAACTGCATCACTACCACCACTCCCCAATCGCACAATCCATCCGCTTCTCTTGGCCAAAAGATACAATTCACTTACTCTAAGCCACAAGTTACACGTCTTATGTCACAAATCCCTCAAAGACATTTCCCCAAGGATAGGTCATCACAACAAGGAAAGACTCAGACTAGTCTACGCAGTACAATCGCGAGCTACTGGAGCCAGACATCGACATAGAAGAATTTGCAAATCAAGCCTTCTCAAGTGGAAACACTGGCCCTCAACGGAGGGTGGCACGCATGGGGCACAACCTCAAAACTGATGCGATTTTTTCAATTTTTTTGCGAAATGTTTCAGAAACAAAAGTGAAAGTGTTTCCGAAATGAAAGTAATTCTTTTCAAAACAAAAATATTTTCATTTAAAAATCATTTGCGAAATGAAAGTGTCTTCGAAACGAGAATAATTTTTTATTAATGAAATTTGTTTTATTTGGAAAACATTTGCGATACGAAAATGTTTTCCAAACGAAAGTAAAATTGTTTTAGTTTTGTTTTTGTTTTTCAAATCAATGCCAGAAACAAAAACTTTTTAGGGTGGCGAGCATGGGCCACCATACTGCCAGTTCTCTTCTGCGTTTGTTGCGCATTTTGGATATTTTCGGAATAAGGGCCATGCGCTGTTTTCATAAGTTCTTAAATCATTGTCCACCACGTTCTTCCAGCTTAATCAATGGGACCTATTAGCCCTGGACTTTCGTGTAGGCCCTGTTGCAATTTCAAACAGAAATTTCAGATCAACAAGTGGTGATCGATCGACAGTTCTGCGCCGATTATGACACGAAGGTCCAACACTGACTGACAGAGGTCCGCCAACAAGAAGCAAAAATCAATGAATGACCCTTTGTCCAATGAACGTCTGTTCGAGGTATAATTGTGAAAATCTTGGTGTTGGACAAAAGTATTAATGATGAACTGTGCATTGTTGCAACACAGATGCGGGAGAATGGTCATAACCATTAAGATCAGTGCTTCTCAACCTTTTGATGTCGCGGCCCACTTTTTGCCGAGACTTTGATTTTTGGCTTTCGTAATTCATAACTTTTTCAAAAAAATGCAGTTTGTATCAACCAATAACTTTTTTCAAAAAATATTTAAGTTATCTCGGAACATTTCGCGGCCCACCGGTTGAGAAGCGCTGATTTAGATTAGCAAGTTTTCCAATCGTTCCCTTTCATATATCAGTGTTGTTCCCAACATTTTCCTTGAAGGTTCCTCGAAGGATCGCGGGCTCTTTACTGTTGACTCTTCGCAGGGCTTCACTATTTTTCACCAAGAATTCAGGGTACTATGTATTTGCGTTTGGACGTAATGCCTATACCAGACCCCGGGTTTGGCCTACCAACTTCGGACTCAACATGTATGACCCTCATCTCAGTGGGAAGCATTCATCAACGCAGCCTACCAGCTATACATGTGCGAGTATTCCTAGCCAAGACTCAACGCCGAAGTAGAAGAGTTTTCACCAATCGCTTAACTCCACAGTTTTGTTGCCACAACTCTTTGTCGAAGAGATGCCAACATAAAGCAGGAAATATTTGGCTTCTTCCACCAGTTCTTATTTCTTTCCTGTGAGTGAAGTGGTTTCCACTTTTAAATCACCAGCTGTTACCAAAATTTGTGTTTACGTGTGGCTACCAATTCGTCCAGATTGGAAGACCTCTGTGCTGTCTCCATTCTCTTCCCCAGATGGTTAGAAGCAAAGTGGCGCCAGCACTTCGGCTTGGCTGATGTAGGTGTTTTTCGCAAAGTTTTCGAGCAAGCCCCTCTGCTGAAATCTCATTGTTGAAGTTCACAACAACTGATGTGCGATGCTGACGGTATTGATCGTTTTTTCCCATAGTAAATGCCCAAATTATACCGTGAGACAAACTGGCTGTGCCAAATGCACAGCCACGTTTGCTGAAAAAAATTATAAGAGGCTTTTAAATCGTGTTTACTGAAGTGCATGAGCAGACATGAAGCAGCCACTGCACATGTAAAGGAGATGCTATGTGTTGGCATCACTTCCGTTTCTGACGGGAAGGGAGGCCAATATTTTGCAACATCTGCTCTCATGAACCCCTTATAAAACAACAAGTAGCCAAAGTCGTGCTCACTGTAAACAAAGGAAAAATTTCGATGTCTAAGAACAACGAAATCAGAAGATTGTTTCTTTGTGCGTGAATTAAGAAATATAATTGTCTAGCGCTTTGCCAAGAACACAATAAAACATTTGCAAGAAAAAAATCTCTGCGCATAAGGGCTAAATACCTGTGGACAATAGCTGTTTTTCGTGGATAGACTTATTCAAAATAATTTAATATAATAGTTTTTATTGTTCGCGAAAGCAATAAATGCATAATAGAAATGGAAAAAATAAGGAGGACGCGTTTTAATAAACATAACAGTGAGTGGAGTTTTTCGTTTCACTAATCAAGTATCATATAAAAAATCGCCAACTTTTCCTCACAGCATTGGTACGAACGGAACCACGTAGTAAGAAATGCCAGTGGATTCAAAGTCAGCGAAAACAACCGAAAGCACCCCATTTTGGTCCAAAAAGGCTTTAAATACTTTATAAAATAGGCATGTAATTGGGAATATGTTTTGCACGGACATATAAGAAACGCAGGTTTTGTATTAAAAATTAATTATTTGCTGCATTTTAAACGCTCCACGTATTGTACAGTGTAGACGTATACCGACACTCGCAAGCAAAAAAGGATGGTAGCAGCAAATGTAAACATGCAATACTATTGTCATGTTTTAGTCATCGAATTAATCAACATACCAACAATATTGACAACGACAGTCGCATAGTCTAACTTTCTGTTGGTGCTGGTTGTAATTCGATTTTCAGTTGTGCAGTTGTAGTGCCCAGTGTCGCTGTAACGAGCCTTCAATAAATGGTACGTTTGTTGGCTAGAGGAATCTCAGTCAATACACTTTGATAAAGAACAATGTTATTACAAGGTATGTATGAATAGAAAACTGAGGGTATACGCTTGCCCTGAGGTTTCTGTGGAAAGTACTTTTCAAAGATAAATCATGCAGTCCTCAAAACTTTTTTGCTAAAAAACAACTTTTAAAGATATAAAGAAACGGAGATTCAATTCAAATAGGACGACAAAAAATAGACGTTTGTCTACCACACTAATGCAGAACCTTTTACCTCATCATTCTGTCCATCCTATTCATTTTCAAAGAAACACTTCCGTACTATTTTGAGTGGTTGTTTGTTCTATTCTTAATTTTAGATCGTTAGATTTTGTGCAATAGATTAATGCCAAACTTTTCATTTTTAATTATAACTTCTCAGATGCGATAAATTTGTTTTCCTTCTTTAAATGCCTTTAATCAGTGCCAACGTTTGTAATGTTTTTCGGGATCTTTTGGGTTTCATTTCGTTTTTTTGTCCAATTTTAGTTATACATTTTCTAATCACCCTTTTCAAACTTTTTGCAGTTTATCATGTGTACAAGGCGACATAATGGATAAAAGAAGACAACATTCCGAATAGCACGTTGACAGCAACATGCCACGTCTGCAAAACAGCACTTTTACCAGTGGCTTATGTCAACAGCATTCAAGATCTATAGGAGCCATGCCTAAGGTATTCAACCACGCTTAGACGCATACGCAGGCAAAATGTGTTTGACCAACGCCTGAATCTACATGCTATATGGGTTCATTCAACTTGTGTGGACAGTTCCAAAATCTTTGGGTCATTCCGGATAACATATATGCAACATTTAATGATTGCTTGTTTCATTGGAATAAAGTAACTTATAAAAAATGCGAAACTTGAATAAGCTTGACTATTTTTGGAAAGACATCTAGGGATATGACGGTAACAGTTCCCTCAACGCCCGCAGAAGCCACAATCCTGTCTTTTGAAGTTGTGATCAGCCATAATTCGCGAACGGAGTGAGCTAGAGAGTCAATGAAGACATCCACGGATTAGGAAGACAGCAATCGATCCGATGAGTTTAAAAAAGGTAACTTTGCATTTGAAAACGTTAAGAAAGATGCAAATTTCTGATTTTTCTGTAGTTGCTTTTAGGCAATATTCCAAAAAATTCAAAAAGTTCCTTTCAGGCTTCCGTGCGAGCTTTTTCGAAACGTTTTTGTGGCTTGGGTTACGTCTGAAGACCCCGTTTGACCAAAAATTCCAACCAAAGTGAGTCATCACTGTTTTGGGGGGAAATGTTTGGGTGAAAACGTTTCTAGAGTCACGCGGTTTTCGGATGACGTCATCGGGTCTTGAAAAAATTCTAAAAGTGTAGATCGTTTTTTGTTGTTAAGGAAACTAGGCCAATATCTGATTCTTTAGAGCCCTTGGCTGACTTTCTAGCGTTAGTAGTTCGAAAGTTAAACAATAAACGTAATAGCTAATACCTCGAGTATTAGCTAATACCTCGAGTATTAGCTAATTTTGAAATTCGGGACGATGTTGCAAGACACCAAGGGAAATCTGTTCTGCAGTTTTCAGATGTTTCGTTGGACAATTGAAATTGTCAAAAGGTGTCCCCACCAAAGTAAATTCATTTTTTTCAATTGCTTCCTCAAAGTGACCCTTATAACTGACATTTTAATGCAGCAGCTTCATTTCCATCGTGTTTAGTTTCTGCTCCACGGCTTTTTGAATGAAAACCAATAAATTTTTTGACAACGTGAAAAACGGGCTTTCCCCAATGTCGGGTCACGATAACGTCACACATAAGCGCAACCTACCTCAAAAGATGCGTTGCTGTCTTCCGAATCTGGCGACATCTTCAATGACTCTCTTACCGCACCAGCGCAATCGGGTCACGACCTATAGCCGATCATAAATATGAAAGCCACGATCGTGGATTCTTCGCGCGTTAAAGGGTTGTGCAAATTTCGATTGTTCGTTCATGTTTTTGGCATATGTTAATAGCTTTGTCACTCATTTTTGCGAATAGTTGATGGTTTTCACCGATCATATGTACAGTCTACAGTAAACAAGTAATTTGAAAATTGTTCAGGGACATTCCATGTAAAAGGGCTTTCAATTCACAATTAGGCACTGTTAAGTGAAAACCAATTGTCAAACCAAAAAGAACTCGTATTCTATTCACCTTTGACAATACCAAATTGCTTTGACGTGCTGTTTCGTTGATTTTGATAATAACCTGATACACAGGTTTTGATGAAGAGTTCGAAACATCCTTATTATGCTTCATCCACTTTACTGTCGGCAAAGGAGAACCGATCCCCACACACGACACGATGCAGGTATTGCCAGAACAGGTTCCATTTCTTTTTACATTTATTTGAGTGTGGGAGACGTGAGCATTGGATGGTGCTGAAATTCAAACTAAAGCGTTGCTTACGGGTCGTGAATGCAAGCGATAAACACACTGGAAAACGTTATGAAAACAACCTTTGCATCTGCTATTTAAGTATCTCGTTGCAATACTTTTCAATCACTCTGTAGCCATGGTGTTTGAAAAGCAACAATCCTAGTTCCACAATGAGTTTCGGATGGGATAGAAATTTTGATCTTGCATACCCTGTATCTTTTAGTGAACAGTGATTCATAAAACAAAAATTCAATCGGAGACATAGCACGCTAAATATTTGAAATACAGTACTTTCCACTGGGTCAATACAAGCTTTGTTCATAGTCATTTATTTTTTACCTATTATTTTCGTGGAAAACGTTGTGATGGTTTTGACTTGCATTTAGATCTGGAGTTTATTGTTTCATCTGATACACTTCAAACATTTACACATTGTTTACTGCGAATACAACCTTTAACTTTCAAAGCAGCGACGCTTTTCCTTTCTGTTGGCAGACGTCAGAAACAGTTTCGCATTTAAGATTCAAAAAAGGTGCTCAGTGCTCCGAAATGCGACTTTTGAGAGTACTTGTTTAAAGCTGGGACATTACAGCCTACGCACCGGTGTCGGACGTTTCCGTTCCTGCTTGCCCAAATGGGGTATGGCCTCTTCTGCGGCCTGTGAGTGTGTCGCAGAACAAACCGTCGACCATGTTGTCTTCCAATGCTCTACCCACCGACCTCCTCATGGACTACACGGCCTGACGGTTCTGGACGATGAGACAATCGAATGGCTGCCCAACTTTTGCTCCGAGATCTAGTGCGCCCAAGCATTGGAGTGAAGAACTGGCTAAAACGACGAACACTTGTTAGTCTGCAGCTAGGAAGCTGTGTTAATGGAGGAATCCCAATAGGAGAAAGGATGCGCATGTTGAGAGTGAAGTTGTAGGAACTCTCCCCATATTTTGATACAGGTATACGGCCAAACGCAAATGCACTGTATCTGGAATATGTCGGAGAAATTAGTGACGCCCTGCAATGGGTTAAATTAACGAATCCGCGATCCTTTTGAAAGACTTCAATGCAGACGTAAGGAACAATTCCCCAGAATGGAGGGGTGTAGATCGGTCGACATGGTAATGCTGACGTAAATGACAGCGGAAGACTATAACTGTGCTACCACAGCGCACTGTGTATAATAAACACTTTGTTCCAACACAGAGATGTGCAGAAGTGTATCTGGGGCAGAGATTCTTTGGGTCAACAGACACACATTGATTTTTGCATAGTATCACCTGACTTGCTCCGTTCAGTGTTGGACATTTGTGACAAAAGGGGTGAAGAATTGTCGCCCGATCACTACGTGGTTATAATGTTCCGTGAGCTCCTGGAACGCAGAGCCGACACTCGAAGTAGACTGGCATCTGTTCAAAGCAACTGTAGCGTTATCTGCTGCTGCTCGGATGTACGGACGGAAACGACTCGGTGTGGCGAATAATGGCAACAAATAACCCGTGATGGAACTAAGAGGTGAAAGATGCTATACAAGCAAAGAAAGTAACCTACGAGTCATTGATTCAGAGCAACGATTGACCTTGTTTGCATTCGTGTTACGCCGAATCGCGAAATTCCCTAGCCCTCACGGTGAAAACGTCCAAAATGTATCCTTGGAAGATTGTCGGAAGCAAAGTGGATTCCATTTACTGGCAAGCCAAAAAATTGTTCTGGAGAACCATCTGGAATCATCGCGATCTAGTACTACTAGATCCATTAAACACCAAAATGCTTCCTTACTCAGAAATGAGAAGCGTGGCAGATGGAGAGATCATTTCAAAGATGTTTCTAACTAGCCACTAACTCTCCATTGGACACATAAAAGATACATTTGGGTGAGGAAAATGCCGTCACTGCAGGTGAAGTCTCCATAGCTGTCAAAACACTGAAGGCTGGGAAACCTGCAGGCTGTGATGAAATCAGACATAAAATACTGAAAGCCTTGAATCAAGAAGTGTTCTTTGGCTGAGTTGTGCGTGTCACGTGACCTTGTTTCCTGGCAGGACACCCATGTCATTCTCCTTAGCCTCCCTGGAGAAACGTATGCCAAGTGCAGTGAAACAAGATGCCTCCAAGCAATTGCACCAAAGCTGGAAAATACCCAGTGTAGTTTTCGTCCTGGCTGGAGCACTGCAGACCAAGCTTTCAAACACCACAAAGCTGTCCCTTTTTAAATTGCTGTTTGTTACGACCCTTACGTAATACGTATGATCATAGATCTTGCATAATGACT